>WBZR01000022.1_pt1 | contig 260868 bp, 206 predicted proteins | sample 5204231 | NCBI WGS metagenome assembly WBZR01 (sample SAMN12412403, study PRJNA552823) | activated sludge metagenome | isolation source: activated sludge from anammox sidestream of wastewater treatment plant... | place: USA: Virginia | collected 2017-08 | reverse complement strand
CACCGAGCCGCTGCCCACGGTCGTCACCGCCAGCGTGTGCTGGTCGATCGCGAACGTCGCGGTGATGCTCTTGTCCGCGTCCATCGTGACGTCCAGCGGGTTCGTGTTCCCGCTCGCGTCACCGCTCCAGCCGGTGAAGTGCCAGCCGGTGGAAGGCACCGCCGTGAGCTGGACCGTGCTGCCGTTGTCGTAACTCGGCTGGTCGGGCGAGCGCAGGACCGACCCGCCGGCCAGCGGCGAAACCGTGACGTTCAGCAGGTGCTGGCAGGAATGAGTCGGGGAGGCGCTGTTGCGCGGGGTGGCTGCACCGGCTGCGAAGTCACTGGAGTTGTCATCGGTGTCCACGCAGCCATCGCTGGTTCTCAGGCCCGCGGTCGTGTTCGAAAGCGCGACCATCGTCGCGGTCTCCGAACAGTTCGCCGTGCCGTAGCCCAGCAGGTCCACCAGTCCGCCACCGCTGGGGCAGCTGCCGATGAGCGCCGTCGTTCCGTTGACGAGAGCGACCTTGCCGGCGGTGGCGCTCATGGCGATCGAACCGCTCGCATCGGGCGCCGGCAGGCTCGTCGTGCCGCCGCTTCCGGCCGCTTCCTGAACCAGGTAGTAGCCGCCGGGCGGGATGGAACCCGACAGCGCGGTCACGGACCAGCTCGTCCCGGTGGCGGAGGTGTACTGAACCGACCATCCGGTGACGTTCACGGCGGAGGGGCCACGGTTGAAGATCTCGATGAAGTCGTTCTTGTAAACCGAGCCGGAGTTTCCCCCGCCGCCGTAGGCCTGGCTGATCACCAGGTCCGGAGAAGCCGCGTGCGCGGCCCGGGGCGGAAGCGCGAAGCTGAGGGTGAGGACGGAGATCGTCCCCAGCAGCAGGCGCGCGAGCGTAAGACGAGCTTCCCTGTGGTTCATGTCTCGGCCTCTCGAACCGCGCCGGATCGGGCCGGCGCATGCGGAACCCTTTGAGGTGCGGCACGAGCACGTCGGGGGCGGGCCGTAGTCGCCTGAACGTTGATGTGGGGGAAGGTCGTCGGCGCTGCGGCGCGCCGACGCTCTCGGGGAGCCTCCTTCCTCGCTGCCCGGCGTCCATGCGCACGGGCCGGGGATGGGTTCAAGGCGGCCGGACGAGTCGGGGGCATCTACCGGGGTGATCAGGGATGCCAGCTGCTGATTCTCGTCCACGGGTGGCGCCGAAGCGGTCCGGGCAGCCCTCCGCCGTTCGCTTCGCCCGCTCCAGCGACGAGCGGGTTCGCTCTGAAGTCCGACCGGGATCGAACTCCTCCCGCCTCATCGGGTCAGGGAAAGTCTAGGAGCAGGCCGGACCGGGGGACAAGACCAAACTGGTCACTGTCCGCCCGGAAAACGCTCCGCGAGTCGGCCTTCCGAGGGCGACACGTCCGGGTCTTCATCGGGCCCTGCGGCGCGACGGCCGCGGCGCCAGCCCAGGTAGGCGGGCACACCGGAGGCGATGACGAGCAGTCCGAGCAGGGACTCCCTCGGCGTGCCTGCGAGGGTCGCCCCGGCAAGCCAGAGCGTCGCACCGACGAACAGCGCGGGCAGCAGCGGGTACCCGGCCACCCGGTAGGGACGGGCCGCACGGGGTCGTGTCGCTCGCAGGCGAAAGAGCGCCAGCGCGCCGAGCAGGTGAAACAGCAGCGAGCCGAAGGTGACGTAGATGAAGAGCGACGTGTAGCCGCTGGTCAACGTCAGCGCGACGGCCCACGCGCACTGCAGCCAGAGCGCGGCCGCCGGCGTGCGGCTCTTCGCGTGGATCCGGCCGAAGACCCGCGGGAAAACCCCGTCATCCGCCATCGGCGCGTACACGCGCGAGGCATAGAGCACGGTCGCGGCCAGGCAGCCGAACGCCGAGAGTGCGACCGCGACCGTGACCAGCGTCGCGCCCGCGTCGCCCATGAGTACGCGCGCCGCCGTCTCCGCCGGACGGGCGGCGGATCCGAAGACGTCCAGCGATAGCGTGCGCAGGTAGACCAGGTTGAGCAGCACGTAAAGCGCGGTCACCGCGGCGACGCCGCCCAGGATCGCGCGCGGCAGGTCGCGCGCGGGGTCGCGCATTTCCGCGGCGGCGAAGGTCAGGGCGTACCACCCGTCGAAGGTCCACAACACGGCGACCAGGGCCATGCCGATGGCCGGCCCGAGCCCGGCGGGCATCACGAAACGGGCGGCCTGCTGCGTGACGCCAGGATGCGTGAAGGCGACCGCGGCGAGCAGCGCGATCGCCGCGACTTTCGCGGCCGTGAACAGATTCTGCACCCGCGCGCCGTGCCGGACTCCGGCCTGGTTGACGAGCGTGAGCGCCACGATCGCGAGGGCGCCCGCGAACTGGGCGCCGGTCGCTCGCCAATCTCCCACCGAGAGCACGACCTTCGAACTCGAGAACGCGGGCAGCAGCGCGCCCAGGTACTCGCCGAAGCCGACTCCGATCGCGGCGATTCCGCCGGTCATGATGACGAGCAGGCAGGTCCAGCCGTAGAGGAACGCGGGCAGCGGGCCCCACGCCTCGCGCACGAAGTGATACAGACCTCCCGCACGCGGGAACATGGCGCCCAGTTCGGCGTAGGTGAGCGCGCCCGTCAGCGTCAGGGCGCCGCCCGCCATCCACGCTCCGAGGATGAGCGACGGGTTGGGAAGCGCCCGCGCCACGTCGCCGGCCGCGAGAAAGATTCCCGTGCCCACCATGGCGCCGACGGTCAGGAGCGCACCGTCGCGCGCCCGCAGCTCCCGGCGCAATTCGGAGTCGGCCATGCGCCGCAGCCTAAGGCAACGGAATCCCCGGTCGCAGGCGCTTTTCGGAACGCGGGCCGCGGTCGCCGCCTTCACGGGCGCGCTCGGCGGGAGGGGCGTTGACGGCCGGGGCACCCTGCGCTCTAGTGGCGCCTTCCCGCGCCCCTCCCGGGGCGTTCCGCGACACCCCCCGCAGGCCCTCCTCCGAGGAGATCCGCCTTCCGATGAAACGTCCGCTCATCGCACTGGCCGCGAGCCTGTTCGCGCTCGCTCTCGTCCCGCACGCGCAGGCCGCGAGGCCCGCGCGCGCCACCGCCCCCGCGCCCGATTCGAAGCTCGCCGCCTCCAGCTTCACCGGGCTCAAGTTCCGCTCGATCGGTCCGGCCGTCTCCTCAGGACGCATCAGCGACCTCGCCGTGGACCCGAAGGACAAGAGCACCTGGTACGTCGCGGCGGCCTACGGCGGCGTCTGGAAGACCACGAACGCGGGCACGACCTTCTCGCCCATCTTCGATGCGCAGGGCACCTCCAGCATCGGCTGCGTCGTGCTCGATCCGCGCGACCCGATGACCGTCTGGGTCGGAACGGGCGAGAACAATTCGCAGCGCAGCGTCGGCTGGGGCGATGGCGTGTACCGTTCGCGGGACGGTGGGAAGTCGTGGGAGAACGTCGGGCTCAAGGCCTCCGAGCACATCGGCGGCATCCTCGTGGACCCGAGGAACTCCCAGGTCGTGTTCGTCGCGGCCCAGGGACCGTTGTGGTCGAGCGGGGGGGACCGCGGCGTCTACAAGACCGGCGACGGCGGACGCACCTGGAAGCAGGTTCTCAAGGTGGACGAGTGGACGGGCGCCAACGAGGTGCATTTCGACCCGCGCAACCCGGACGTCCTGTACGCGACGACCTACCAGCGCTCGCGCCGGGTGTGGTCGCTGATCGACGGCGGACCGGGCTCGGGCATCTGGAAGAGTTCCGACGCCGGCGAAACGTGGACGCGCCTCAAGGGCGGGCTTCCCTCGGGCGACATGGGCCGCATCGGTCTCGCGCTGCCGCCGCTCGAGCCGAACTCGATCGTCGCGACGGTCGAAGCCGCCGGTGACGGCAACGGCACGTACCGCAGCGACGACGGCGGAGCCAATTGGACGAAGTTGAACGACCGAATCTCCGGCAGTCCGCAGTACTACCAGGAGCTGTTCGCCGACCCGAACGTTCCGGGCCGCCTGTACCAGATCGACACCTATCTCCAGACGAGCGACGACGGCGGGCGCACCTGGCGGCGCGCGGGGGAGAAGTCCAAGCACGTGGACAACCACGTCGTGTGGATCGATCCGGCCGACTCGCGGCACCTGCTCGTCGGCTGCGACGGCGGCCTGTACGAAAGCTTCGATCGCTGCGCCACCTGGGCGTTCTTCCCGAACCTGCCCATCACCCAGTTCTACAAGCTCGAAGTGGACAACGCGACGCCGTTCTACAACGTCTATGGCGGCACCCAGGACAACATGACCTGGGGCGGTCCTTCCCGGACGACCAGCGTGAACGGCATCCGGAACTCCGACTGGTTCGCGGTCGTGGGAGGGGACGGCTTCCAGCCGCGCGTGGACCCCACGGACCCGAACATCGTCTACGGAGAGTCGCAGAACGCCGGAATCGTCCGCTTCGACCGGCGCTCGGGGAACTCGGTGGACATCCAGCCGCAGGCCGAGCCGGGTGATCCGCCGCTGCGCTGGAACTGGGACACGCCGCTCGTCATCAGTCCGCACTCGCACACCCGGCTGTGGTTCGCCGCGCAGCGGGTCTTCCGCAGCGACGATCGTGGCGATTCGTGGACGCCCGCCAGCGGCGACCTCACCCGCCAGCTCGACCGCAACCGCCTGCCCATGATGGGTCGCGTGTGGAGCGTGGACGCCATCGCGAAGAACGCCTCCACGTCGTTCTACGGGAACATCGTCGCGCTCGACGAGTCCCCGCTCCGGGAAGGGCTGCTGGCCGTCGGCACCGACGACGGGCTCGTGCAGGTGAGCGAGGACGCCGGCGCCCACTGGCGCCGAATCGACACCTTCCCGGGCGTCGGCGAGTACGCCTACGTCTCGCGTGTCGTCTGGTCGCGCCACGACGTCAACACCCTGTATGCGACCTTCGACCGCCACAAGATGGGAGATTTTCGGCCGTACGTGCTGAAAAGCACGAACCAGGGCCGCTCCTGGACCAGCGCGACCGGGGACCTGCCCGCCAACGGCTCGGTGTACTGCCTCGTCGAGGACACGAAGGATTCGCAGCTGCTCTTCGCCGGCACCGAGTTCGGCGTGTTCTTCACTCCGAACGGCGGTGCGAAGTGGCTGGCCCTCAAGTCCGGGATCCCCGTCGCCTGCATCCGCGACATGGCGATCCAGCGTCGTGACGACGACCTGGTCGTCGCGACGTTCTCGAGGGGCTTTTACGTCCTCGACGATCTCGCGCCGCTGCGCCTGATGACGAGCGAGGCGAAACTCGCGGAGGAGGCGGTCCTCCTGCCGGTGCGCAACGCGCTGCTGTACGTGCAGTCCGCGCAGCTCGGCGGACGCGGGCGTGCCTCGCAGGGGGAGCGATACTTCGTTGCTCCGAACCCACCCTATGGCGTGACCTTCACGTACTACCTGAAGAACTCCCTCGAGTCCCTGAAGGACCGTCGCCGGGACTCGGAACGCGCGATCGAGAAGAAGGGCGGGAACGTCTTCTATCCGAGCTGGGACAGCCTGCGGGCCGAGGCGAGGGAGGAATCGCCGTCCGTCGTGCTGACCGTGAGCGACGCGCAGGGCAACGTCGTGCGACGGCTCGAAGGGCCGGTCGGTTCGGGCTTCCAGCGGGTCGCGTGGGACTTCCGCACGTTCGACCCCGCGCCCACGTCGCTCGCTCCCCGCACCCGGGGCGAGTTCGAGAGCATCGGCGGCGGCCCGCTCGCCGCACCCGGCAGCTACCGGGTTTCGCTCGCGAAGCGCGTCGAGGGGAAACTGGTGGCCCTCTCGCAGCCGCAAGCCTTCGATCTCGCTCCCGTGACGGACGTCTCCCTGCCGGAGCCGGATCGCGCGGCGACGGCCGCGTTCCAGCGACAGGTGTCCGACCTCTCGCGCGCCGTGCAGGGCGCGCTGCGGGTGTTCGACGACGCCCAGTCGCGCGCGAAACTGCTCGCGAAGGCCGTGGACGACGCGCCGGGCGGCAACGAGTCGCTCGCCCAGGAAGTCCGCGCGCTCCAGGGGCGGCTCGCCGATCTGTCGCTGTCGTTGCGCGGCGACGCCGTGCGGCGGGAGTTCAACGAGCCTTCCCCCGCGACGCTCGTCGAGCGCGTGAACCAGATCACCGACGGAGCCTGGGAGTACACCGGCCCACCGACCCGGACCCACCGGCGAAACTACGAGATCGCGGATGGCGAGTTCCGCAAGGCGCTCGCCACGCTTCAGGGCATCCTGACCGATCTCGACGCGCTGGGGGCGAAGGCCGAAGCGGCCGGCGCACCCTGGACGCCCGGGCGCGTGCCGGTCTGGAAGTAGGTGCCTGCCGCGCGGGCGCCCCGGCGTCGTCCGGGGCGCCCGCGCATCGTGACGGACCGTGCGGCGCGGGCCATCTGCTACGGTACGTGCCTCGCGTCCGGAAACCGACCCGCAAGGAGATCCGATGCCGCGCAAGCCGACTCACGCCGACGCCGAACTGCTGCTGCGCCTCTACGAGCTGCGACGGGAGCCCGAACTGCGGAGGGCGCGCCAGTGGTTCCTCAAGGACTTTCAGGCCGCCGGTTGGGAGGAAATCCAGAGCCGCTACCTGACCCATACCGACGAGGACCGCTGGTTCCGCCAGACCACGTCGTACTGGGAGATGGTGGCGACGCTGGTCCAGCGCGGAGTGCTCCACGCCGAGTTGTTCTTCGACCACACGGGCGAGGACGTCGTGACCTGGGAGAAGTGCAAGCCATGGCTCGCCGGCGCGCGCGCTGCGATCCGGCCGTCGTACTTGCGCAACTTCGAGCGACTCGTCGCCGACCACGTCGCGTACCGCGCGAAGCTACACGCGGCGATGCAGCGCGGCACGAGCCGGCCCCGCAGGGCCCGCAAGGGCTGAAATGTCCTCAACGTTCGGCCACCTGTTCACGATCACGACGTTCGGCGAGTCGCATGGCGCGGGCGTCGGCGTCGTCGTGGACGGTCTTCCGGCCGGGCTGCCGGTGGACTCGGACGTCGTCCAGCGCGAACTGGACCGGCGACGGCCGGGACAGAGCGCGATCACCACGCAGCGCCAGGAGGCCGATCGGGTCGAGATCGTTTCGGGCGTCTACGAGGGACGATCGCTGGGCACTCCGATCCTGATGCTGGTGCGCAACACCGACCAGCGCTCGAAGGACTACGACGCGCTCAAGGACGTCTTCCGTCCCGGTCACGCCGACTATGCCTACGCGCAGAAGTACGGGTTCCGGGACCATCGCGGCGGCGGCCGGTCCTCGGGCCGCGAAACGGTCGGGCGCGTCGCGGCCGGCGCGATCGCCCGGGTCGCGCTCGCGACCGCCGGCGTCTCGATCGCGGGCGGGACGGTGCGCGTCGGGGAGGTCGAGGCGACGCACCGCAACTGGGACGAGGTCGAGCGCAACGCCGTCCGTTGCCCCGACGCCGCGGCGGCCGCGCGCATGATCGAACTCATCGGGCATGCGCGCGATGAGAAGGACTCCGTCGGCGGAGTGGTCGAGGTCGTCGCCCGCGGCGTGCCGGCCGGCTGGGGCGACCCGACGATGCGAAAGATGGACGCGCTGCTCGGCGCCGCCATGCTCTCCATTCCGGCGACCAAGGGCGTCGAGATCGGCGGCGGGTTCGGCATGACGTTCCTGCGCGGCTCGCAGACGAACGACGTGTTCGACGGCCGGACCTACGAGTCCAATTTCGCCGGCGGCATCTCGGGCGGCATCTCGAACGGCAACGAGATCGTCGTGCGCGTCGCGGTGCGCCCCGCGACCAGCATCGGCCGACCCCAGACGATGGCGAAGGCGGGGGGAGGCACGGAAACCGTGGCGATCGAGGGACGCCATGACCCGTGCATCTGCCCGCGCGTCGTCCCGGTGGCCGAAGCGATGATGGCCGTGACCCTCATGGACGCGTGGCTTCACCAGCGGGCGCTTCGCGGACGCGAAAGGTAGTCCCCGTGCGAAGCCTCCCGCTGCCGCCGGCCGGCAACTTCGGCGTGGCGCCCTGTGGTTCGGTGGGCTAGCGTCCACGCGTCGGGCCGGGCCTCGCGGTCACCTGGAGGACTCGCACGCTCCATGTCACGAAGCATCCGCTGGACGACGGCCATTGCCGTGCTGCTCGCCGCGACGCCCTCGCGGGCGCAGGAACTCTATTCGGTCGGCGACCTCGGCAGCCTGGGAAACCCGCGCGGCAGCGGCGCTTCGGCGCTGAACGGGCAGGGGGACGCGGTCGGGTACGCGTTCGTCTCGGGCTCGACCTTCGTGCACGCGACGCTCAATCACCGCGGAACGCTCACCGACCTGGGAACCCTCGGCGGAACCCAGAGCCTGGCCCGCTCGGTCAACTCGGCCGGCGACATCGTGGGCTGGGCGTTCGCGGCCGGCGGGACCGCGCAGCGCGCGGTCCTGTGGCGCGGAGGCGCCGCCACGGATCTGGGCACGTTCGGCGGCCCGATCGCCGACGCGCACGACGTCAACGATCCGGGCATCGTCGTCGGATCGGCGTTCGACGCGCAGGGACTCGAGCGCGCGTTTCGCTGGGACGGCACACTGCACGACCTCGGCACGCTCGGCGGAACGCAGGCGCGCGCCTACGCGATCAACAACTGGGGAGATATCGTCGGCATGGCCGCCCCGGTCTCGAACGATCGCTTCCACGCCTTTTTCGGCAAGGCCGGAAGCCCCCTGTACGACCTCGGCACCCTGGGCGGCAAGACCAGCCACGCCTACGACGTGAACGAAAGCGGCCACGTCTGCGGCTGGTCACAGGTGGGCTGGAGCCCGACCGCCAGCCGCGGATTCTTCTGGGCCAACGGGGTGATGAAGGATCTCGGCACCGCGGGCGGGGAGTACAGCGCCGGCTTCGCGCTCAACGATCACGATGAAATCGTCGGGATGACCTCGCGTGCCGACGGCCAGTATGTCGCGTTCCGGTGGAAGGCCGGCACCCTCACGGACCTCAACACGCTGCTGCCGCAGGGCAGCGGCTGGTTCCTGACCCGCGCGTGGGACATCGACGAGAACGGGATCATCGTCGGCGAAGGCATCCTGAACGGCGAGACACGGGCGTTCGCGCTGACGCCCTCGAGCCTGACGTCGGTGCCGATGGCGGCGGTCCCGGGCGCGATCCGGCTCCTGGGCGCGCGGCCGAACCCGGTGGTCTCGATCGCGCACTTCGAGTTCGACCTGCCGGCGAGTGGCCGCGCCCGCCTCGAGATCTTCGACGTCTCGGGACGGCGCGTGCGCGAAGTCGCCGATGGGACCTTTCCGGCCGGACGCTCGAGCCTGGCGTGGGACGGGCTCGACGCGCGGGGCGCCCGACCGCCGGGCGGGCAGTACTGGGCGTGCCTCACCGTGGACGGCCGGCGCTGGACAAGAGCCTTCGCCGTCGCGAGGTGATTGACCCTCGCGAAGCGCGGATGCTAGGCTCTCCAGCGTTTCGAACCTCGACGGGGGCGCTTCATGCGGTTTCTCAACGAAACGTGGTACAGGCACTGGCACGGCTTCGCGTGGCGAAGCCGGGAGACCGCGCCGTCCCGTTGAAGCGTCCACCAGCGCGTTGATCTCCCAGCCCATGCCGGCACGGCGTGGGCTTCTCGTTTCGAGGGCCCGGTACTCCCGATGCTCGTCCTGCTCAAACCCGGCACACCCGAGGCCGCCGCCTCCGACGTCATGACGCGTCTGCGCATGGCCGGGCTCGCCGTCCATCGCACCGATCACGACGGCCGCATCCGCGTGGCGGCCGTGGGCGACACGGGCGCCGTGGACTGGACGGAGGTCGCCACCTGGCCCGGGGTCGAGTCCACCCACAAGCTGCCGCGGCCCTTCAAGCTGGCGAGCCGCGCGTTTCGCCCCCACGACACCATCGTGCAGGTCGGCCGCTGCGGCATCGGCGGCCGGCAACTGGCGATCATGGCGGGCCCGTGCTCGGTCGAAGGCGAGGCACAGGCGTTCGCGATCGCCGAGGCCGTGGCCCGCTCCGGGGCCACCGTGCTGCGTGGCGGCGCCTACAAGCCGCGCACCTCGCCCTATGCCTTCCAGGGTCTGGGCGAGGAGGGTCTCAAGATCCTGCGCCGGGCCGCGGACGCGCACGGGCTCGCGGTCGTGAGCGAGGTGATGGACACGCAGCAGGTCCCGCTGCTCGCGCGCTACGCCGACATCCTGCAGATCGGAGCACGCAACATGCAGAACTACTCGCTGCTGCGCGAGGTCGGACATGCGAGCCGTCCGGTGATGATCAAGCGCGGCCTGTCGAGCACGATCGAGGAATGGCTGCTGTCCGCCGAGCACGTCATGGCGCAGGGCAATCAGCAGGTGATCCTGTGTGAGCGCGGCATCCGCACGTTCGAGACCTACACGCGCAACACCCTCGACCTGAACGCGGTGCCGGTCGTGAAGGAGCTCTCGCACCTGCCGGTCCTCGTCGACCCCTCGCACGGCACCGGCATTCGCGACAAGGTCGCGCCCATGGCGCGCGCCGCGATCGCCGCCGGGGCGGACGGCCTCATCATCGAGGTCCACAACGACCCCGAGCACGCGCTCTCGGACGGGCCGCAGTCGCTCTGGCCGGGGCAGTTCGACGAGCTCGTCGGCCAGATCCGCACGATCGCCGAGGTCCTGGGACGCTCGGTGTGACGAGCGCCGCCCGGCACAGTCACCGAGGCGCACCCGTCGCCGTGCTCGGGGCACTGTGCGGCCTGCTTCTCGCCGGCGGCTGCGGCGGCACCGGACACCCGAGCGCGCCGGGCGGCGGCCCGCTTCCGTTTCTCGGGCTGGTCCCGAATCCGACGGACGCCAGCTTCGCGAACCCCGATTCGAACCTCGCCGCGATCCAGCTCCTGCAATCCACCGGGGTGGACTTCACGCAGAGCGGCGATCTGTGGAGTTCGCTCGAGCCCACGCCCGGCGCGATCGACGGCGCACGCGTACGGTTCCAGGCGCGCGTGTTCGCGACCCTCGGGCTCGCGCAGTACTACAACCTGCGAATCGTGGACACCAACCAGCGCGGCGTGCCCGCCGACCTCGCCGCCACGGCCTGGGATGCGCCGGAGATGCTCGCCCGCGTGGATGCGATGGTGGACACGCTTCTCGCCGTCGCGGCGAACTGGCCGTTCGTCGCGCTGTCGCTGGGCAACGAGGTGGACGGCTACTTCGGCCAGCCCGCGCACCAGGCCGAGTTCCCCGCCTACCTCGCGCTCGTGCGACGCGAGATCGCGCGCATCCATGCCGCCCGGCCGGGGCTGAAGGTCGCGTGCTGCACGACCTCGCCGCCCGCCAACCCGGCGGCGTGGGTGGGGGACTCCCTCAACGCTTCGACCGACGTGCGCGTCTACACCTACTACCCGTTCGTGCCGGCGAGCGACTTCCAGCACCGCCCGCCGACCGTGCTCGACGGCGACCTCGACGCCATCGTCGAGCGCGGCGCGACCCCCGTGCTGCTGCAGGAAGTCGGTTACTCCTCGTCGGCCGCGTGCGGCAGCAGTCCGGCCGCGCAGGCCGAGTTCGTCCGGCGCTTCCGCCTCTGGCACGCGCGCCAGTCCCGAGACCGGGTGCTGGGCGCCAACTACTTCCTGTTCACCGACTGGACCTCGGCGACGCTCAACCGGCTGTTCGCCTACTACGGCGGCACGAGCCCGGGCTTCGCCGGCTATCTCGGAGGGCTCGGGCTGCGCGACTCGCTCGGACGGGCCAAGCCTTCGTGGGAGGCGTGGCGCGCTCCCTGAGCCGCGGTCAGCGTGACGTGGTCGAAGCCGAGTCGGACGGCGCGCGTGGCGCGAACAGGTACTCCGGTCTGGTCCGCATGCCGGTGACGGGCCAGAACACCTGCGGGTCCGGAAACACTCCGGAGACCGGCTGGTAGCCGGCGCGGACGCACTCCTCCATCAACCAGTCGCGGTTGTCGAGCAGGATCGGGTTCCAGGCGTGCGCCGCGAGCGTGTCGCGCAGCGTGGCCAGCAGCGCCCGCTCGCGCGGGCCGTGACCGTCACGAATGACGTCCATGAGCGGCATAACGTGCGCGTGCGTCGGCCTTCCGGCGCGGGCGAGCAGGTAGGTGTGGGAGGAGAACCAGACCCGTCCCGGCAGACGAGCGAGACCCGAGGTCAGCGTGTCTCCGGCTTTCCGGTCGGCGAAGGTCGGCACCTGGGCGGCCGGATTCCACCCGAGCACGGCAAGCTGCACCGCCATGAGTCCGGCGGCCACGGCGGCCCTCCAGGAACGCCGCGCGGTGAGCGCGGCGAAGGCGAGAGCGCCGAGCAGCGCGAGTGCGGCGTGCGCGGTGAGCAGCACGTTGTCGTAACCGCCCGGGTAAAGGCGCAGCGCCCACGCGAGCCCGAGAAACCCGACCGCCAGCGCGACGGGGAAGACCCGCCGCGAGCCCGGACCCGGTTCCCGCGGGGACCGGGCCGCCAGCGCGAGAAGCGCGAGCAGCGGCGCGAAGTGGCGCAGCACGTCCTGCACCGGGAACTGCCAGATCAGCGACAGGCTGCGCGGATGAAAGGCGGCGACGGTGAACGCGTAGTAGCGGAACCAGCCGCCGCTCGCCGCATCGAGCGCCAGCAGGCCGGCGCCCGAGAGGGCCGCGAAGACCGCCGCGAGCACCAGCCCCCGCGGCCGATCGGAGAACACCAGCCACAGCACGAGCGGGCCCACGGCCACGAACGCCGACTGCTTGGCGAGCAGCGCGAGCGCGAACAGCGCGCCCGCGGCGACCGGCATGCGCCAGCGCGAGGGGTCCGTGCGGGCCACCAGCGCCCCCAGAAGCAGCAGCGCCAGATGCAGCGAATCGGCGCGCGCCACGTCGAGCCAGGCTCCGCCCAGCCGGTAGGCCGCGGCGAACAGCCCGACCGCGAGCCATGCCGGCGCGGCCCGGCCCGTTTCGTGGCGCACCAGCTTCCACATCGCCCAGCCGGCGGCCAGCGCCGCCAGCATCGAGACGAGGCGCATGGCCAGGAACGACTCGCCGAACGCCAGGCTGGCGAGCGCGCAGAGCCAGAAGTAGAGCGGCGCGTAGTTGAGCGGCACCCACACCAGCGACGGCGCCACGTAGAGCGGCAGTCCGGCGCGCAGCCGCTGCACGTGTTCGAGCGCGATGCCCTCGAGCCATTCGAGTTCGTAGGGATACGCCCCGCGCCGCACCCACACCCACAGGACCATCGCGACGTACACGAGCGACAGCGCGGCGACGACGGCGGCGAGCCGGGAGGCGCGCGGCTCGGAGCCACCCGCGCGCTTCGTGGCCCTTGTCGTGACGTGCCTGCGGCGGCTCATGAACGCTCCGGGAAGTTGCCCGGAGGGTCCGGGCCCGAGCCCGCACGATGCCGAGCCGCAACGGCCGGCGTCAACCGCGAGCGCATGCTTGACGCCCCGCACGCCCTTGTCGTTTACTCCGCGGCCCCGAGGGCGATTAGCTCAGCTGGTAGAGCACTTGCTCGACAAGCAAGGGGTCACTGGTTCAAGTCCAGTATCGCCCACCATCTTGATCAGGGGCGCGCACGCCTGGCCGAGCCGGCGCGCCGCCCCGTTTTCGCATCCGGCGCCCGGCTGGCGCCGCGGGAAAGGGTCGGTCATGTCCTCGAGCGCCGCCGCATCGGGCCCGGACCTCTCGCAGTACCCCGGCGGGGAGGAGCTCTATCGGCTGCGCCACTCGGCCGCGCACGTGCTCGCGACCGCCGTCACCGAACTGTTTCCCGAGGTGAAGGTCGCCGGCGGGCCGCCGGTGGAGAACGGCTTCTACTACGATTTCGCCCGGCCGACCCCGTTCACCCCCGAGGACCTCGAGCGGATCGAGGCGCGCATGCGCGAGATCGTCGCGCTCGACCAGCCCTTCGAGTACGCCGAGATCAGCCGCGAGGACGCGCGCCGGCTGTGGGAGGGAAGAGCCGAGAAGTACAAGCTCCACTTCCTCTCGCAGATTCCCGCGGACGCGAAGATCACCACCTATCGAAACGGCGATTTTCTCGACCTGTGCCGCGGCCCGCACGTCGCGAGCACCGGAACGCTGAAGGCGTTCAAGCTGACGCACGTCGCCGGCGCCTACTGGCTCGGCTCCGAGAAGAACGAGATGCTGCAGCGCATCTACGGAACCGCGTTCGCGACCCAGGCGGAGCTCGACGAGCACCTCAAGCGGATCGAGGAGTCGCTCAAGCGCGACCATCGCCGGCTCGGACGCGAGCTCGACCTGTTCTCGATCCACGAGGAGGTCGGAGCGGGGCTGGTCCACTGGCATCCGCGGCTCGGCATGGTGCGACACGTGCTCGAGGGGTTCTGGAAGGAGGAGCACCTCAAGGCCGGCTACCAGCTCGTCTACACGCCGCACCTCGCGAGCGAGAAGCTGTTCACGATCTCCGGGCACCTCGAGAACTACGCCGACATCATGTATTCGCCCATGCTCATCGACGAGCAGGCGTACCGCGCCAAGCCGATGAACTGCCCGATGCACATCATGATCTACAAGAGCCGCAAGCACTCGTACCGCGAGCTGCCGGTGCGCTTCGCCGAGCTGGGCACCGTGTACCGCTACGAGCGCAGCGGCGTGCTGCACGGCATGGAGCGCGTGCGCGGCTTCACCCAGGACGACTCGCACATCTTCTGCACGCCCGACCAGCTGCAGTCCGAGATCGTCGGCGTGCTGAAGCTCATGGACCTGCTGCTCACCACCTGCGGCTACGAATACCGCTGCTACCTCGCCACGCGGCCGGCCGACAAGTACCTGGGCAGCGACGCCGAGTGGACCTTCGCCACCGAGGCGCTGCGGCAGGCGCTCGAGAGCCGCGGCCTGCCCTACGAGGTGGACGAGGGCGGCGGCGCCTTCTACGCGCCCAAGATCGACGTCAAGCTGCGCGACGCGCTCGGTCGCGAATGGCAGTGCCCGACGATCCAGGTGGACCTGAACCTGCCGAAGCGCTTCGGCGTCGTGTACACCGCGCCCGACGGCCAGGAGCACGAAGTCATCATGCTGCACCGCGCGCTCTACGGCTCGCTCGAACGCTTCGTCGGCATCTTCATCGAGCACACCGGCGCCGAGTTCCCGGTCTGGGTGGCGCCGCTTCAGGCGATGGTGATCCCCGTGCACCCGAAGGCGCACGAGTACGCGCAGCAGACCGCGGCGCTGTTCGCCGCCGCCGGGGTGCGCGTCGAGGTGGACACCCGCGACGAGAAGCTCGGGGCCAAGATCCGCGACGCCGAGCTGCAGAAGGTGCCGTACATGGTCGTGGTCGGCCCGCGTGACGCCGAAGCCGGCACGTGCGCGCCGCGACGCAAGGGGCAGGGCGACCTCGGCACGATGCCACGCGAACAATTCGTTTCGCGCATCACGCAGGAGATTCGGGACCGCGTCCACTGAGCGCGCGGCCGGCCGGCGGGCCGTGTCCCGACGGCCACCGGCGGCGCGGGGTGGACGGCTACTCGAAGCGGTAGCCGATCGACAGCGGCACGAAGTCGAGCGCGAGGCCTTCGCGCTCCATTCGCGTCCAGCCCGCGGAGACGAACAGCCGTTCCCGCCGGCGCACGGTGAAGTCGTAGCGCAGGCCGGCGGTCCACGCCGCGCCCCAGCCCGACTGGCCGGGCACGTCCACGGGTTCCCCGGTCACGCCGTCGTAGAACCGCAGGCTCCCGTAACCGGAAGCGAAGTAGCCGTACCCGCCGCCGCCCTCGAGCCACAGGTCGCGCCACGCGCGCATGCCGGCGGAGGCGAGTCCTTCGATCGCGTGTCCACCCGAGATCGCGTCGTAGTTCGCTCCCGGCGCGACGACGACCTGGCCGTTCGAGGTGCTGTAGCTGCCGAGGTAGCCGTTGGCGCCGTTGGGCAGGTCGAGGTAGGCGAGACGGACCGCGAAGCGCAGACGCGGCGCCGCCTTCGCGACGATCCCGCCCCCGAAGGCGACACCCGCGTTGTAGCGGTCGCTCACCTCGCGCGGCGACTGCATCCACGAGACGCCCGCTTCGAGCGTCGCGTACAACCACGGCGGCAGGAATCGTGTGCTGTCCCGTTTCGCACCGACCGCCTCACCGAGGTCCACTCCCGAGGCGCGGACTTCTCCGCCGGGCGCGAACCCCAGCAGCAGGACGATGAGCAGTGCGTTTCGAGTCATTCCAGCTCCTCCCGTGCGCGGCCGCCGGCTGCCAGCATAGCGCCCTCCCGACCGCGCGCGGCGGCAAAGTCGCCGAATCCGGTGCGTTCGCCGCGCGGCCGGCGCCGGCCGCGTTCGCAGGGCCGCGGGTCGTCGCTTGAGGCACGGTTGCGGTCCGGGCGGGCCTTCCTTTACTATGCCGCGCGTTCGAAAGCAGAAGCCCCGCGCTTCTCACCCCAGCGGACCTTCGAGGTCTCGCGACGGGTCGGGCCGCAACCACATCATCGCGGCCGCGGAAGGTTCCGGCACGTCCATCCGACACGCCGGGCGGGGAGGCTGCATCCCGCCCGGCGTTCTTTTTTTCGGTCGCGGAACGCATGCGGGCCACGGTTCCACAGGCGACGGAGGACAGCGCCATTACCATTCCCGGCAAGCAGCAGGAAGCTCGCGTCAACGAGCGCATCCGCGTTCCCCAGGTCCGCGTGATCGGCGACGACGGCTCGCAGATCGGCATCCTCACGACCCGCGAGGCCCTGGCGATGGCCCAGTCGAAGGGACTGGACCTGGTCGAGGTGGCGGCCGCCTCGCGTCCGCCCGTGTGCCGCATCATGGACTACGGAAAGTTCAAGTACGAACAGAACCTCCGGGCACGCAAGGCTCGCAAGAACCAGCACCAGATGCAGCTGAAGGAAGTCAAGATGCGTCCCAAGATCGAGGACCACGACTACAACTTCAAGCTGCGTCACGCGCGAGAGTTCCTGGCGGAGCGGGACAAGGTGAAGTTCACGATCACTTTCCGCGGCCGCGAAATGGCCCGCATGGAGCTGGGCTACAAGATCATCGAGCAGATCCTGGTGGACCTCGCCGAGATCGCGGTCGTCGAGACGCCCGCGCGGGCGGAGGGCCGCACGCTGACCATGGTCGTGTCGCCGAAGCCGATCACGGGTGGCAAGCCGGCCGGCAAGGCCGCGTCGTCGGACGCGGGCAAGCCGGCGCCCGACGCCAGCGCGGCGTCCTGAATCGAGAGGAAACGAGGAGACCCATGCCCAAGCAGAAGTCGAACCGAGCCGCGCGCAAGCGCTTCAAGATCACCGGCACCGGCAAGGCCAAGCGCGCCCAGTCGCATCTGCGCCACGGCATGATCGCCGACAGTCGCAACCGCAAGCGCAAGCGTGGCGGAATGGTGGTCGTGGCCCAGCCCGACCAGGCCCGCGTGCTCCGCATGCTCGGCCAGCGCTGACGACCCCGACCGACCCGACACGCCCGACCCTCGCCCCGGCGTTCCTGCTGGCGCCGCGAGCAGGGCAGGAGGAATAAGAACATGCCTCGTTCCAAGACCGTCGTTCCCGGCCGCGCGCGCCGGAAGAAGATTCTCAAGGCCGCGAAGGGCAACTTCGGCGGCCGCCGCAAGCTGTACAAGTCGGCGCTCCAGACCGTGCAGCGCGCGGGCCAGTTCGCCTGGGAACACCGCCGGCTGAAGAAGCGCGATTTCCGCCGCCTGTGGATCACGCGCATCAACGCGGCCGCGCGCCTGAACGGACTTTCGTACAGCACGCTCATCGCCGGCCTCAAGAAGGCGAATGTCGAAGTGAACCGCAAGCTGCTCGCCGACCTCGCGGTTCGCGACGCGGGTGCGTTCGCGAAGCTCGCGGAGGTGGCGAAGGGCGCGACCGCGTAGCGGTCGGACCGCATGTCCGACGCGCAACTCGCATCCATCGCCGCCGACTGGAGCGAGGCCGATCCGGCCACGCTCACGGCCGGCCATGCCGCCCGGCTCGCCGAATTGCGGCAGCTCGACGGCGCACTCGCCGCGCTCTACGAGCGCGGCGCCGCGGTGCTGGCCGGGGCGCCGGACGCGAACGCCCTGCGCGAGCGCCATACGGCGCTGCTCGGTCGCGAGCGCGGGATCGTGACGCAGGCGCTCGGCGGACTGCCGGGCCTGCCGCCCGAACAGCGCAGGACGCGCGGCAGGGGCCTGAACCTCGTCAAGCGCTGGCTCGGCGAGGTCCACGACGCCCGCCGCGACGCGCTCGAACGGGAGCGCGAGTCCGCGGGCGCGCTCGACGTGACGCTGCCGGGCCGCCGCCCCTGGACGGGCCGCCCGCACGTCCTCGCCCAGGTGCGCGACGACCTGCTCGACCTGTTCCACGGCCTCGGCTTCTCCGTCTACACCAGTCCCGAGGTCGAACTCGACGAGTACAACTTCGGCAAGCTCAACTTCGCGCCGGACCATCCGGCGCGCGACGCGCACGACACCTACTTCGTGAGTCCGGACGTCGTGCTGCGCACGCACACGTCGCCCGGCTGGGTGCGCGCGATGGAGGAGCGAAAGCCGCCGCTGCGGCTCGTGTTCCCCGGCCGCGTCTATCGCGCCGAGGCGACCGACGCGAGCCACATGGACCAGTTCCACCAGATCGACGGCCTGTTCGTGGACCGGAACGTCTCGATGGCCGACCTCAAGGCGACCCTGAACACGTTCGCGCGCGCCATCTATCGCGCCGACCTTCCCACGCGCATCGTTCCCATCTACTTTCCCTTCGTCGAGCCGGGAATGCAGATGGACGTGCAGTGCGTCCGCTGCGCGGGCTCCGGCCACACGACCGACGCCGAGGGGGAGAAGCGCTGCCCGGTGTGCAAGGGCACGAAGTGGGTCGAGGTCCTGGGCGCCGGGATGGTGCACCCGAACGTCTTCCGGGCGGTCGGCCTCGATCCCGAGCAGTGGACGGGCTTCGCCTTCGGCATGGGACTGGAACGCATCGCCATGGGCCGTCACGGCATCCCCGAGATCCGGCTGTTCCTCGAGAACGACGTGCGGTTCCTGCGTCAGTTCTAGGCCGCGGAAAGGTTCTCCATGAAGCTCCCGATCTCGTGGCTGCGCCAGTGGGTCGAGGTGGATGCGTCGCCCGAGGGCGTGGCCGAGGCGCTGACCACGCGCGGCTTCTACGTCGAAGGGCTCGAACAGCATGGCCGCCGCTATCCCGGCATCGTCGTCGCGAAGGTGCTCGAGGCGGACAAGCACCCCAACGCCGACAAGCTCAAGCTGTGCCGCGTGGAGGGCGGCGCCGGCGAACTGCGCATCGTCTGCGGCGCGCCCAACGTGACGGCCGGCATGATCGTGCCGCTCGCCACGCTCGGAACCGTCATGCCCGGCGGGCTCGTCATCAAGGCGGCGAAGATTCGCGGCGAGGAGAGCCAGGGCATGCTCTGCTCGGGGCGCGAGCTCGGGCTGTCCGAGGACCACAGCGGCATTCTCGACCTGCGCGAGATGCTGCCGCAGGCGCAGCTCGAAATCGGCCGTCCCTTCGACGAATACCTGCCCGAGCCGGATTCGGTGCTCGAGGTGGAGATCCCCTTCAACCGGCCCGACGGGATGGGCGTCGTCGGCCTCGCGCGCGAGGTGAAGGCGGCCCTCGGCGGGAACTGGACGCCGGCTGCGAAGTCGCTGCGCTCCGCCCGGGCCGGCGCGGGAGAGACGTTCGACCTCGTCATCGAGGATCCCGAAGGTTGTCCCAGCTATCTCGCGCAGGCGGTGCTCGGCGTCCGGGTCGGTCCCTCGCCGGACTGGCTCGTTCGCCGGCTCGAGGCGATGGGCCAGCGCCCGATCAACAACGTCGTGGACCTGACGAACCTCGTGCTGTTCGAGTTCGGCCAGCCGCTGCACGCGTTCGATCTCGACCGCCTGTCGGGTCCGGCGATTCACGTGCGTCGCGCGCGCCAGGGCGAGTCGCTGGTGACGCTCGACGGCCGGTCGCGCGAGCTGTCGGGCGAGCATCTCGTCATCGCCGACCGCGAGCGACCGGTGGCGATCGCGGGCGTGATGGGCGGCGCGGACTCCGAGGTCACCGCCAGCACGACCAGCCTCCTGCTCGAGTGCGCATGGTTCGATCCGCGGCGCGTCCGCCGCGGCGCCCGTCTGCTCGGGCTTTCGACCGAGGCCAGCAAACGCTACGAGCGCGGCGTGGATCCGGGCGTCGGCGCGGCGGCGGCCGCGCGCTTCCTGGCGCTCCTGCTGGAACTGTGCCCGGGCGCGGCGCTCGGGCACTCGCGGCTTCGTCACACCGCGCCGACCCAGCGCGAGCTGCGGCTTCGCCCCGCGCGCTGCTCCCGGCTGATCGGCCTTCCCTTCACCGGCGAGCGCTGCCAGGAACTGCTGGCGTCCCTGGAGTTCGGCGTCCGCCGCGGGACCGACGACCTGATCGTCACGGTCCCGACCTGGCGACCCGACGTGACGCTCGAGGACGATCTGGTCGAGGAGGTCGCGCGCGCTCACGGCTACGACCGGATCCCCGAGACGCCGCCGGGCACGGGCGGCAGCTTCGCCCGGCGGACGCCGCGCGAGCGGGCGGTGCGCCGCGCGCGCGAGGCGATGCAGGGGCTGGGATTCGACGAGGCGTGGACGGGCTCGCTCGTCTCGGAGGCCGAGGCGCTCGCCTGCCGGGATCTGCTCGGAGACGACGCGCCGCTCGTTCGCCTCAGCAATCCGCTCAGCCGCGAAAGCGAGGTCCTGCGCCCGAACCCGCTCGCCGGAATGCTGCGCGCTCTCGCGCACAACCTGCGCCAGGGAGCTTCCGCCGTCCGGCTGTACGAGGTCGGTGCGGGCTTTCTCGACCGGGGAGGGCGACTGCCCGAGGAGCGCCTGCTGCTCGTGGCGCTCGCGACCGGACCGCGCTGGCGCCACGCGCACGACCCGAAGCCGGGCGCGCCCGCGCACGCCTACGACAGCGGCGCGGCGCTCGACTTCTTCGACGCGAAAGGGCTCTGGGAAGCCTGGCTGGGCGAGATGCGCGTTGACTCGCCCGAATGGCGAGCCTATTCTGCGGCCGGTTGGAAACCCGGTGCCAGTGTGGAAGTTGCGGTCGGAGCTTCACGCATTGCTTGGGCCGGGACGCTGGGCCAGTCGCTGCTTCGCACGTGGGAGATCGAAGCGCCCGTCCAGGCTTTCGTGGCGACGCTCGATCCGCTCGTCGAAGGCGTTTCGCAACCGGTCCGCGCCCAGGTGCCCGGCCGATTCCCGCCGGTGCGTCGCGACCTCGCTTTCTTCGTCCCGCGAAGCGTGACGCACGCGCAGTTGCATCACAGCCTCGTCGGCGCGGCCGGCGGGGCGCTGAGCTGGCTCGAACTGTTCGACGTTTACGAGGGCCCCGGAACTCCGCAGGGAATGAAGAGCCTGGCGTTCGCGATGCAGCTGCACTCGCCCGGTCGAACGCTCGCGGAAGCCGAAGTCCTGCAGATCCAGGCCCGCATGGTGGCGGCCGTCGCGAGGGATTGCGGCGGTCAACTGAGGGAGCAATGACGACCGACACCGCCGTCGTGACCACCGACCTCGACCGGCTCGCCGAGCGCGTCGAGAAGGCCGCAGCCGTGATCCACGATCTCCGCGCCCGGCAGGCGCAGCTCGAGTCCGAGAAGGCCGAGATCGCGCGCCGGCTCGAGGAGACCACGGGCAAGCTTCAGGGCAACGACCCCACGACGCTGCTCTCCGAGATCACCGCGCTCAAGAAGGAGCAGCGCGAATGGCTCGCCGAGCGCAAGGACGTCGCCACTCGAATCGAGACGCTGCTGCGCAAGCTGGAGCGGATCGAGGGTTAGCAACCGGCACGCGACGCCGGATCCCGCCGCCCCCGCGGCGTTCTCGGCGAGCGTGACGGACCGGTAACGTACGTCACTTACAACGCAGGGAAAACGGCGGGAGAGAGCGACGATGGACGCCTCCACCACGGACTCCGCCTCGACGCAGGGCCGGCCCGACGCCAAGAACGTCGTGCAGGTCCAGATCCTCGGACAGCAGCTCTCCATCCGCGGGGAGGCCGACCAGGCCTACATCCTCGGCGTGGCGGGCTACGTGGACCGGAAGATGCGGGAGATCACCGAGAAGCTCCCGGTCGCGTCGTTGTCCAAGGTGGCGATCCTCGCCTCGCTCAACATCGCCGATGAGCTCTTCAAGGAACGCGCCTCGCGGGAACGCGACGGCGCCGATCAGGGCGATCACGCGCGGCGCCTGAGCGCCGTGATCCACCGCCTCGACCAGCTGCTCGACGAGGCCCGCTGATCGGACGGCCGTTCCCACGGCGTTCCGGAGCATGGAAGTCCCTGCCCTGTTGGTGATGCGTCCGAGTTCTTGAACCAACACTGCAGCAAAGGGTGTCGCGATGCCGGCGACGTCCGTCCGCAGCCGCAAGGTCGCGCGACGGACCGACCCGGCTCCAGCGGCGCCCACCCTGATTCCAGGGCTCAAAGAACGAGGGCCACACGGCAGCGGCGGGGAGCCTTTTTCCTGCCTCGGTCGCGGCACGAGCCGCGACGCGGGGGACGAGATGAATACAGGCATGCTGTCCGTCGTGATCGCGGCCGCGGCCGTGGTCGCCTTCGGAGTGGGTTGGTTCGTCCGCTCCCAGCTCGGCCGTGCCCGGCTGCGCTCGGCCGAGCAGCGTGCTCAGTCGGTGCTCGAGGAGGCCCGGCGCGAAGCCGACGCCGCGCGCCGCGACGCGCTCCTGCTGGCGCGCGAGGAGGCGCTTCGGCTCAAGCAGGAGGTCGAGCGCGAGTCCGGGCAGATCCGCGCCGCGCAGCTCGAGGCCGAACGCGCGTTTCAGCAGAAGGAGGCCGCGTTCAGCCGCCGGGTCGAGGTCATCGACAAGAAGGAGCGCGACCTGCGCAGGAGCGAGACGGACGTCGCCGCCCGCGAGACCGTCATCGCCACCCGCACCGGCGAACTGGACCAGGCGATGCGCGAGCAGACCGAGCGGCTGGCCCGGATCGCCGGCATGTCGCCGGAGGACGCGCGCGCTCAGCTCATCGCCACCATCGAGACCGAGGCGCGCGCCGAGGCCGCACGGCGAGCCGCCGAGATCCGCGACACCGCGACCCGCAACGCCGAGCGGGAGGCCCGCAAGGTCATCGCGCTCGCCCTGCAGCGCTATGCCGGGGACCATGTCAGCGAGACGAGCGTCTCGGTGGTCCACCTGCCGAGCGACGACATGAAGGGTCGCATCATCGGCCGCGAGGGCCGCAACATCCGCTCCTTCGAGATCATCACCGGCGTGGACGTGATCATCGACGACACGCCCGAGGCGGTGATCCTGTCGGGTTTCGACCCCGTGCGCCGCGAGATCGCGCGCCTTTCGCTCGAGCGGCTGGTCGCCGACGGCCGCATTCATCCCGCGCGCATCGAGGAGGTCGTCGCCAAGGTGAAGGCCGAGGTGGACGGGAAGATCCAGGAGCTCGGCGAGAACGCCTGCCTGGAGGTCGGCGTCGCCGGCGTGCACCCCGAGCTCGCGCGCTACCTCGGGCGGCTCCACTACCGCACCAGCTACGGCCAGAACATCCTCCGGCACTCGATCGAGGTCGCGCACCTCGCCGGCATGATGGCCGCCGAGATCGGCATGGACCAGAAGACGGCCAAGCGCGGCGGACTGATGCACGACATCGGCAAGGCCATTGACCACGACCAGGAGGGCACGCACCCCGCGCTCGGCATGGAGCTGGCCGCCCGCTACGGCGAGCCGCAGCCGGTGCTCGACGCGATCGGGTTCCACCACGACGACTACGCCGGCGGCAGCCTGTGGCCGGTGCTGATCGCCGCGGCCGACGCCATTTCGGGCGCGCGCCCGGGCGCGAGGCGCGAGAGCCTCGAGGTCTACATCAAGCGGCTCGAGTCGCTGGAGAAGATCGCCAACGCGTTCCCGGGGGTCGAGAAGAGCTACGCGATCCAGGCGGGACGCGAGGTGCGGATCATGGTCGAGCACCACCGCGTGGACGACGCCCGCGCGCAGGGCCTCGCCGGCGAGATCGCCAGACGCATCGAGAAGGAGCTTCAGTACCCGGGCCAGATCCGGGTGACCGTCATCCGCGAGACGCGTGCCGTGGACTACGCGAAATAGGACAGGACGGAAATGACCAACCTGCTGTTCATCGCCGACGTGATCGGTTCGCCGGGGCGCGAGGTCGTCAAGGCCCTGCTCCCCGAGTTGCGCCGGCGCCACGAGCTTCACCTCGTCGTCTGCAACTGCGAAAACTCCGCCGCCGGCTACGGCGTGACGCGCGACACCGCCCGCGACCTGTTCGCCGCCGGCTGCGACGTGCTCACCGGCGGCAACCACCTCTGGGACAAGAAGGACGCGGTCGGCTACATCGCCGAGGAGCCGCGCCTGGTTCGTCCCGCCAACCTGCCGCCCGGAACGCCGGGGCAGGGATGGGCCGTCTTCAAGGCCTCGAACGGCGTCCCGGTGGCGGTGGTGAACCTGATCGGCCGCGTGTTCATGCGCGAGGCCGACTGCCCGTTCCGCACCGCCGACGCCGCGCTCGAAGCCGTGCGGCGCGAGGCGAAGATCGTGCTCGTGGACCTGCACGCCGAGGCTTCCGCCGAGAAGGTGGCGATGGGCTGGCATCTCGACGGCCGCGCGAGCCTGCTGGTCGGAACGCACACGCACGTCCAGACCGCCGACGACCGGGTGCTGCCCAGGGGCACGGCGTTCGTGAGCGACGCCGGCATGACGGGCGGCTTCGACTCGGTGATCGGCATGGAGCGCGACGCCGCGCTGCGCCGCTTCCTGACGCTCCTGCCGGAACGCCTGCAGCCCGCCGACGGCGACCTGAGGCTCAACGCCATCCTCGTCCGCGTGGACGAGACGACCGGCCGGGCGCAGTCCATCCAGCGGTTGCAGCTGTCCTACGCCCGCGGCGAGGGAGCCCGCGGCACCGCGCGACTGCTGACCGGCGCCGAGCCGGCCGAGAGCGCGAGCATCGAGGCGCGCCTGCGCGCGAAGGTGCTGCTCGACGAGGGCGTCCAGCCCCGGCTCGCGCTCGTCTCGGTCGGCGACGATCCGGCTTCGCAGGTCTACCTGAAGAAGAAGGGGGAGGCCTGTGTCGCCGCCGGCATCGTCGCCGAGCGCGTGAAGTTCCCCGCCGGCACCACGACCGACGAGGTCGTGCGCAAGGTCCGCTCGCTCGGCGAGGACCCGGGCGTGCACGGCATCCTCGTGCAGCTGCCGCTGGCCGAGCCGGCCGACGGCCAGGCCGTGCTCGAGGCGATCCCGCCTTTCAAGGACGTGGACGGCTTCCATCCCGAGAACGCCGGCCGGCTCGTGCTCGGGCTGCCGGGGTTCGTGCCCGCGACTCCGTTCGGCGTTCTGCGCCTGCTTCAGCACTACGAGATCCCGACGAAGGGCAGGCACGCGGTCGTGCTCGGCCGCAGCCACATCGTCGGCCGGCCCATGAGCATCCTGCTGTCAAGCAAGGGCTGCGACGCGACGGTCACCGTCGGACACAGCGCGAGCGGCCCCCTGTTGCAGTCCATGGCGCGGGAAGCGGACATCCTCGTGGCGGCGGTGGGGCGACGGCACATGGTGACGGCGGACTGGGTCAAGCCCGGCGCCGTCGTCGTGGACGTCGGCATCCACAGGGTGCCGCCCGGCCCCGGCGAGACGAAGGGCCGCATCACGGGCGACGTCGAGTTCGAGAGCGTGAAGCACGTCGCCTCGGCGATCACGCCCGTGCCGGGCGGCGTCGGCCCGATGACGGTCGCGATGGTCGTGCTGAACACGGTGATCGCCGCCGAGCGGCAGGCCGTGAAGGTGCGCGCCTGACGGCGCGCGGGACGGCCATGGCGACCCTGCCCACGCCCGACGAGCGCATCCTCACGGTCGGCGAGCTCGCGCGCGCCCTCAAGGAGACGCTGAACGCCTCCTTTCCGGCCGTGTGGGTGAAGGGCGAGCTCTCGGGAGTCAAGCGGTATGACAGCGGTCACGTCTACTTCAGCCTCAAGGACGCGACACCCGCGGTGGTGCAGGCGGCGATGTTCCGCAACTGGGCCGCGAAGCTCGCGTTCGATCCGAAGGACGGCGCCGAGGTCGAGGCCTACGGCGAGATCGACTACTACGCGCCCAGCGGCCGCTGCCAGATGCTGGTGCGGGCGATGCGTCCGGCCGGGCTCGGCGCGCTGCTGCTGCAGCTCGAGGAGCTCAGGCGCCGGCTCGCGGCCGAGGGACTGTTCGATCCCGCCCGCAAGCGGCCGTTGCCGCCGTACCCCGCGCGCGTCGGCATCGTCACCTCGCCCATCGGCGCGGCGGTCCGCGACATCGTCAAGGTCCTGCGCGCGCGCTGGCCGGGCATCGGCATCGTCCTCGCACCGGTCAAGGTGCAGGGAGCCGGCGCGGCGCAGGAGATCGCCGCGGCGATCGGGCGGTTCAATCGTCACGGCGGCGTGGACCTGCTGATCGTCGGCCGCGGCGGCGGCTCTCTCGAGGACCTGTGGGCGTTCAACGAGGAGCCCGTCGTGCGCGCCATCGCCGCGTCCGCGATCCCGGTGATCAGCGCCGTCGGACACGAGGTGGACACGACGCTCGCCGACCTCGCCGCCGACGTGCGCGCGGCGACCCCGAGCCACGCGGCCGAGCTCTCGGTGCGCGACGCCGCCGAGCTGCGGCGCCTCGTCGTCGCGCGCGGCGAGCGCGCCCGTCGCGACGTGCTGCGCCTCGTGCAGCTCCACCGCCGTCGTGTCGAGGAGATGCACGGCAAGTACGGGTTCCGGCGCGTGCGCGACGTGTTCGGCAACCTGCAGCAGCGCATTGACGACGCCCGCGGCCGCATCGAGACGGCCGTGAAGGCGCGCGTCCGCGGAGCCCGGCTCGACTCCGATCGCCTGGTGCGGGCGTGGGCGCTGCGCGATTTCGCCCGCCGCTTGGAGGAGCGCCGCGACGACGTCGCCGGGCTCGCGCGGCGGATGCAGAACACGGTCGTCGAGGCCGCGCTGCGCGAACGCCGGCGCCTCGTGGCGCTGCTTGCCCAGCTGCGCGCGCTTTCTCCCCGCAACGTGCTGGAACGCGGATACACGCTGGCCCGCGGGGCCGACGGACGGCTGCTGCGCGGGCCGGACGGGCTCGCGGCCGGCGACGTCGTCACCCTCGAGTTCGCGCGCGGCGAAGCCGAAACGGTCGTGCGCATGGTTCGCAAAGGAGGCAGGCATGGCGAAGAAGACCGCCGCGGATAGCGGCCCGCAGCCGTCGTTCGAGGAGGCGCTCAAGCGCCTCGAGACCATCGTCGAGGAACTGGAGGGCGGCGAACTCTCGCTCGAGGACTCGATCGCCCGCTACGAGGAAGGCACCCGGCTCTCGCGAAGGCTGACGCAGCAGCTCGACGAGGCCGAAAAGCGCATCGAGCGCCTCTCCGAGAACGAGGCGGGCGAGACGTCCACCGAACCCCTCGAGCTCGAAGAGCGCCCGGGCGCGCCCGAGGGCGAGCTGCCGTTCTGATGCCGCGAGCGACCGCGAAGCCGCTGCTCTCCGCCGGCAGCCGCGACCTGGGCCTGCGGCTCGCCGAGTTCGAACGGGCGCTCGCGCGCGCCGTGCGCGAACGCGCGGGCGGGCCCGCTCGTCTGGGAACGGCGCTGCGCTACGCGGCACTCTCGCCCGGCAAGCGCCTGCGCCCGATGCTGGTCCTCACCGCCTGCGAGGCGGTGGGCGGCGATTGGCGGCGGGCCCTTCCGGCCGCGGTCGCGGTCGAGTGCGTGCACGCCTTCTCGCTCGTTCACGACGATCTGCCGGCGATGGACGACGACGACTACCGGCGGGGGCGGCTGACGACGCATAAGAAGTTCGGCGAGGCGCTCGGCATTCTCGCAGGGGACGCGCTGCAGGCGTTCGCGTTCGAGGAGCTGTCGCGACTGCGCGAGGCCGGCGTGCCCGACGCGCGGGTCGTGGACGCGGTGCGCCGGCTGGCGCGCGCGGCCGGCGCCGACCAGCTGATCGGCGGCCAGGCGCTCGATCTGGCGGCCGAGGGCCGGCGCGCGAGCGCCGCCTCGGTGCGCGACATCCACGTGCGCAAGACCGGGGCGCTGATGGGAGCGTGCCTGGCGATCGGCGCGCTCGCCGGCGATGCCGACGCCCGCACCGCCGACCGGCTGGAGGCCGCCGGGATCCAGCTCGGCTTCGCGTTCCAGATCACCGACGACCTGCTGAACGCCGGTTCGTCGCTGCGCACGCTCGGCAAGCGCGCCGGCACCGACGCGGCCCGCGGCAAGGCCACCTACCCGGTCGCGGTGGGCGAAAAGCGCGCCCGCGCCGAGTGCGCCCGGCTCGTGCGCGGCGTGCGCGCCGCGATCGCGCGCTCCTGCGAACGGCCGGATCTGCTGCTGCAGATCCTCGAGGCGACGGCCAGGCGCGAGCGTTGAGCGCGCGCGGCGCAGGCGGAGAGCGCCGGGAACGCCGCCCTGGACCCGCGGACCGGGGGCTCCGCGCGGGCTCCCGCGGCGTCCCGCGCGGCGCCGACGACCCCGGCGTGAGGCCCGCGGCTGCGCCTCGCCGCCGTTGACAAGCGGCTCTCCGCGACCGCACCATCCGCCGCGCTCCTGCAGGGCGCGCTCCGGAGGGAGCCGTTCGCTGGCCGGCAAGGAGGTCGTTACGGAACCGTTCTGGATCGCGCTGCTGGTGGGTCTGGTCGTGCAGTTCTACAAGGGCATTTCGCAGTACTTCGTGACCGGTCGCTGGAACCTGCACCGGTTCGTCCAGACGGGCGGCATGCCGAGCTCGCACTCGGCCGCGGTCGCCGCCCTGAGCACGGCGGTCGGGCTGCAGCAGGGGTTCACGTCCGCGCTCTTCGGCGTCACCCTTTACTTCAGCCTCATCGTGATGTACGACGCGGCCGGGCTGCGGCGCGCCGCCGGCCGCCAGGCCACGGTGCTCAACCGCCTGATCGAAAGTCACTTCAAGCACCCGGAAGGCGACACGCAGAAACTGATGGAGCTGCTGGGCCACACCCCTTTCGAAGTCTTTGTCGGCGCCTCGCTGGGCGTCCTCAGCGCCCTCCTCTGGAACCGGATCCATCCGATATGAGCCTGCTCGAAGGTATCCATTCGCCCGCCGACCTGCGTGCCCTCTCGCGCGACCAGCTTCCGCTGCTCGCCGCCGAGATCCGCCACGTCATCATCCAGACGGTCGCCCGCAACGCCGGCCACCTGGCTCCCAACCTGGGCGTGGTCGAGCTGACGCTGGCGCTGCACCGCGTCTTCGATTCGCCGCGCGACCGGATCCTGTGGGACGTCGGCCACCAGTCGTACCCGCACAAGCTCGTCACCGGGCGTTTCGAGCGTTTCCACACGCTGCGCCAGCTGGACGGCATCGCCGGTTATCCGCGGCGCGCCGAGAGCGAGCACGACCCGTTCGGCACGAGCCACGGCAGCACCTCGATCTCGGCGGCGCTGGGCTTCGCGGCCGCGCGCGACCTGAAGGGCGGGGATCACCACGTCATCGCGGTCATCGGCGACGGGGCGCTCACCGGCGGCATGGCGTTCGAGGGGCTCAACAACGCCGGCGAGCTCGGCAAGCGTCTGATCCTCGTCCTCAACGACAACGAGATGAGCATCTCGCCCAACATCGGCGCGATCCACCGCTACCTGACCAAGCTCACGACCAGCCGCATCTACCGGCGCTTCGAACACGACGTCTGGGACCTGCTCGGCAAGCTGCCGAAGGCGCTGCGCGCGCAGCAGGGGGCGAGCCGCGTCAAGGAAGGACTGCAGAACATGGTCGCGCCGACGATCCTGTTCGAGGAGATGGGCCTGAAGTACTTCGGGCCGATCGATGGTCACGACCTCGGCGTGCTCGAGGAGACTCTCTCGGACCTCAAGCGTTTCGAGGGGCCGGTGCTCCTGCACGTCGTCACGAGCAAGGGCAAGGGCTACCTGCCGGCCGAGTCCGATCGCACCACCTTCCACGGCGTCGGCGTCTTCGACCCCGAATCGGGCGTCGCTTCGAAGGGCGCGAAGAAGACCTACTCGCACGTCTTCGGCGAGACCGCCGTGCTGATCGGCGAGCGGATGCCCACCGCGGTGGCGGTGACCGCCGCGATGACCGACAACACCGGCCTGACGAGGTTCGCGAAGACCTTTCCGGATCGCTTCTTCGACGTCGGGATGGCCGAGGAGCACGCGGTGACGTTCTCGGCCGGGCTGGCGGCCGAAGGGCTGACACCGCTCACCGCCATCTACTCGACGTTCCTGCAGCGGGGCTTCGACCAGATCATCCACGACTGCGCCGTCCAGGACCTGAAGATCGTCCTGTGCCTCGACCGGGCGGGCCTGGTCGGGGACGACGGCGCGCCGCAGCACGGCTGCTTCGACGTCGGCTACCTGCGCATGATCCCGGGCACGGTCGTGATGCAGCCGCGCAACGGCGAGGAGCTGCGCGACATGCTGTGGACCGCCGCCCACTGGCCGGGCACCCGGCCGATCGCGGTGCGCTACCCGCGCTCGCCGATTCCCGAGGACGCGCTGCCCGAACGCGAACCGCGCCTGCTCGAAATCGGCGCCGCCGAGCAGATGCGGGCCGGCGGCGACGTGGCGATCTGGGCGCTCGGCACCATGGTGCAACCGTCGCTCGAAGCGGCCGAGCGGCTCGCGGGCGACGGAGTTTCGGCCACGGTCGTCAACGCCCGCTTCGCCGCGCCGCTCGACGAACGCATGCTCGCGGGGCTCGCGCGCAGCGTCGGGCGCATCGTGACGGTCGAGGAGAACGTGCCGATGGGCGGCTTCGGCAGCGCCGTGAGCGAGGCGCTGGACCGCATGGGGCTGGCGCACGTGCCCGTGCGCCGCATCGCGCTGCCGCGCGAGTTCGTGCTGCACGGCAAGCGCGAGCAGTTGCTGCGCGCGGCCGGGCTCGATGCCGAGGGCATCGCGCGCGAAACGCTCGCGTTCGTGCGGCAGTCGCAGCGCCAGCTCACGTGAGCCCGCGCCCGCGCCGCATCGCCATCGCCGGCCACACGGGCCGGCCGTCGGTGCGACGCGAGGCGCTGCGCCTGCACGCCCGCCTGCGGAGATCCGGCGCGCAGGTCCGCATCGAGCGCGAGCTGGCCGCCGCCTGCGGGGTCGCCGGCGAGCCGATGCGGGAGCTCGGCCGGTGGTGCGAGGCGATGATCTCGCTGGGCGGAGACGGCACGATCCTGCACGCGGCACGCGCGCTCGCGGGCCGCCGCGGCGTGCTGCTGCCCGTCAACTTCGGCGGCCTCGGCTTCCTCGCCGCGGCCGAGGAGCGCGAGCTGGCCGCGGCGGTCACCGCGGCCTTCGCGGGACGCTGGCCGGTGGTGGCGCGCACCGGTGTCGAGACCGCGCTGCGGCGCCACCGCGACGGCCGGGGGCGCTCGCGCGGCTTCGCCCTCAACGACGTCGTCGTGCGGAGCGCCACCTCGTTCTCGGCCGTGCACCTGCGCGTCACCGCGCTCGGACTCGACCTCGGGCACCTGGTCGCCGACGGGCTGATCGCCGCGAGCGCGTCGGGCTCGACCGCCTACTCGCTCTCGGCGGGGGGGCCGATCGTCGCGCCCGACCTCGACGCGCTGGTCGTGACCCCGGCCTGCGCGCACTCGCTGGCCAGCCGCTCGCTCGTGCTCGCGCCCGGCTCGGTCCTGAAGGCCAGGGTGCTCACGAACCGGCCTGCGCTGCTGGTGCTGGACGGCCAGGAAGCCGTCGAGCTGGCCCGCCACGACGAGGTCGAGATCACGCTGGCGCGCAGGGTCGTGCGCGTCTACCAGAACCCCGAGCGTCCGTTCCTGCGCGCGCTGCAGCGCAAGCTGGGCTGGCAGGGCAGCGAGAAGCGCAGTCTGTAGCGCGCGGCCCCGGACCGCGCCCCGGAGCAACCGCCATGCTGGACCGCCTGAGCATCCGCGACGTCGCGCTGGTCGAACGGGCCGAGATCGAGTTCGGCCCCGGCCTGCACGTCGTGACCGGCGAGACGGGCGCCGGCAAGTCGCTGTTCGTCGAGTCGCTGGCGCTCGCCCTGGGCGGCCGCGCCGATGCGGGCCTCGTGCGAACCGGCGCGAAGGCGGCCGTGGTCGTGGCCGAGTTCCGCCTCGGCGGCGACGGCGCGCGACGCGCCAACGCGCTGCTCGCGGAGTGGGGCGTCGAGTTCGACGGCGAGACGCTGCTGGTCCGCCGCGAACTTTCGGCCGAGGGCCGCAGTCGCGCGTTCGTCAACGACGCGAGCGTGACCGTCGCCTCGCTCAGGCGCCTCGCCGAGGGCCTCGTGGACCTGCACGGCCAGCACGAGCACCAGAGCCTGCTGCGCGAGGGCGCCGCGCTCGCCACCCTCGACCGTCTGGGCGCGCTCGAGGACCGGCGCGCGGCGTTCGCAGAAGCGCTCGCTTCGCTGCGCGAGGCCGAAGGCGATCTCGAGCGGCTGGCGGATTCGCTGGCCACGTTCGCCGAGCGGCGCGACCACCTCGAGACGGCCGCGCGCGAGCTGGACGAGGCGAAGTTCGCCCAGGGCGAGGAAGAGGCGCTGCGCCTCGAAGCCGCGCGCCTCGCTCACGCCGACCGCCTGCGTGAACTGGCCGCGGGCGCGCTGGAACGCCTTTCGGACGGCGAGGGCGCCGCGGCCGATTCGCTCGGCGCGGCGCGGCGCGCGCTCGAGCAGGCGGCGGCGCTGGACGCGACCCTCGAGGATACGCTCGGGTCCGTGCAGGAGGCCGCGATCGCCGCCGAGGACGCCGCCCGCTCGCTGTCCGCGTACCTGGAGCGGCTCGACTCCGATCCGGCGGCGCTCGAGCGGATCGAGGCGCGGCGCGAGCTGTACGCGCGGCTGACACGCAAGTACCGGCGCGACGTACCGGGGTTGCTGGCCTGGCGCGAGGAGCTGCGCGCCGAACTCACACAGGGAGCGGACGCCGACGGCACGCTCGAACAAGCCCGGGAGCGCGTCGCCGCGCGCGGGACGACCGCCCGCGCGCTCGGGCAGGCGCTGACGCGCGCCCGCAAGTCGGCCGCCCTTCAGTGGAGCACGCTGCTCTCGAGGGAACTCGAGCCGCTCGGCCTGCCGCGCGCGACGCTGGCGTTCGAAGTCATGGCCCTGCCCGATGGGCGCCCCGGACCCGCGGGTCTCGACGAGGTGCTTCTGCAGTTCGCCGCCAATCCGGGCGAAAGCGCGCGGCCGCTGCAGAAGATCGCATCGGGGGGCGAGCTCTCCCGGGTCATGCTGGCGCTTAAGTCAGCGCTGCAAACCCGTGACCGCGTTGACCTTCTCGTCTTCGACGAAGTAGATTCCGGCATCGGCGGTGCCGTCGCTCAGGCCGTGGGGGAAAGACTCCGCGATCTGGCGGAGCACCGCCAGATCGTATGCGTCACCCACCTGCCCGTGATCGCGGCGCTCGGACGGCGTCACTTCGCGGTCTCGAAACGGGTCGCCAACGGGCGCACCATCGCCCGCGTGCACACGCTCGAGCCCGGGGAGCGAGTCGAGGAACTGGCGCGAATGCTCGCGGGCGAGCGGGTGACCGAGACCACCCGCCGACAGGCGCGCGAATTGCTGTCGGCGCCCGCCGGAGAGCGCTGACGAACGGCGCGGCAGCGCCGCACACCGATTCCATGGAGCCAGGGCGCCGCCGGTGGCGGTGCCGACCATCCGATGCTCGTGCCGACCCGATCCGAGTTCCACGCGCTGGCCCGCACGGGCAAGCTCGTGCCCGTCTACCGCGAGGTCTTCGCGGACCACGACACCCCCGTGTCGGCGTTCCGCAAGATCGACGACGGACCGTACGGGTTCCTGCTCGAGAGCGTCGAGGGCGGCGAGAAGTGGGGGCGCTACTCGATCCTCGGCAGCCGGCCCTCGATGGTCTTCGTGGCTCGCGGGGAGCGATGCGAGATCCACGCAGGCGGCAAGGTGACGGCCTGCGCCGGGCACCCGCTCGAGGAACTCGCCCGGCTGCTGCGCGAGAACCAGGCGGTCGCGCTGCCCGGCCTGCCGCGCTTCTGCGGCGGAGCGGTCGGCTATCTCGGATACGACACCGTGCGCTGGTTCGAGAAGCTGCCCGGGCACGCCGCCGACGAACTTCACCTGCCCGACGCGGTGTTCCTGTTCGGCGACGTCGTGAGCGTGTTCGACAACCTGACGCACACGATGAAGGTCGTCACGCACGCGCGGGGCGGGAGCGATCCGGACAAGGCCTACGACGCGGCGGTGGCGCGGCTCAACGCCGAGGTCGAGCGATTGCGCACACCGCTGTCGTGGATCGAGCCGCCCGCCTGGGGCGAGGCCGGCGAGCCCGTCTCGACGGTTTCGCGTGAGCGGTACATGGCGGCCGTCGAGACCGCCCGGGAGCACATCCGCGCCGGCGACATCTTTCAGGTCGTGCTCAGCCACCGGATGAGCGCCGCCGTCTCGCAGCCCGCCTTCGAGGGATACCGCGCGCTGCGCATCACGAATCCTTCGCCGTACATGTACTACCTGCGCCTCGGCGACTTCACGATCGTCGGCAGCTCGCCCGAAGTGCTCGTGCGCCGCACGGACACGACCCTGGAGGTCAGGCCGATCGCCGGCACCCGGCCGCGCGGCCGCACCACCGACGAGGACCGCCAGCTCGAGGAGGAGCTGCGGGCCTCCGAGAAGGAGAGGGCCGAACACCTGATGCTCGTGGACCTCGGCCGCAACGACGTCGGACGCGTCGCCGAGTTCGGCACGGTCGAGACCAACGAATACATGGTCGTCGAGCGCTACTCACAGGTCATGCACCTCGTCTCGAACGTCCGCGGCCGCGTCCGGGCCGACCTCGCGCCGCTGTCGGTCGTGGGCGCGACGTTTCCGGCCGGCACCGTCAGCGGCGCCCCGAAGGTGCGCGCCATGGAGATCATTGACGCCCTCGAGCCGGTGCGGCGCGGCATCTACGCCGGCGCCATCGGGCACTTCGACTACCACGGCAACCTCGACCTCGCGATCGCGATCCGCACGCTCGTCTACGCCAACGGCCGCGCCTACTGGGGCGTCGGCGCGGGCATCGTCGCCGACTCCGACCCGGCCGAGGAGTGGGAGGAGACCATGAACAAGGGACGCGCGCTGTGGCTGGCCGTCCAGCGGGCCGAGCGGGGGGCGCGATGATCGCCGTCATCGACAACTACGACTCCTTCACCTACAACCTCGTCCAGTACCTGGGTTCGCTCGGCGCCGAGGTGCAGGTGCGGCGCAACGACGCGATCACCGTCGAGGAGTTGAAGGCGCTGGCGCCGCACGGGCTGGTGATCTCCCCCGGTCCCGGGGTGCCGGGCGATGCGGGCGTCTCCGAGGCCGCGATCCGCGCGCTGGCGGGCGAGGTGCCGATCCTCGGCGTCTGCCTCGGCCACCAGGCCATCGGCGAGGTCTTCGGCGGACGCGTCGTGCGCGCGCCGCGCCTCATGCACGGCAAGACGAGCCCGATTCTGCACAAGGGCCGCGGCCTGTTCGCCGGGCTCGACAACCCCTTCGAGGCGACCCGCTACCATTCGCTGATCGTCGAGAAGGACGGGCTGCCCGAGGTCCTCGAACCGGTCGCCTGGACGCCCGAGGGCGAGCTGATGGGCGTCAAGCACCGCGAGCACGAGACGTGGGGCGTCCAGTTCCATCCCGAATCCGTGCTCACCGCTCAGGGCCTGCGCCTGGTCGAGAACTTCCTCACGCTGTGCCGCCAGCAAAGGAGAGTCGCGAGTTGATCCAGACCGCCATCGCCCGCGCCGTCGTGAGGGAGGACCTGTCCCGCGAGCTGTCCCGCGCCACCATGGAGCAGGTGCTCGCCGGCGAGGCCACGCCGTCGCAGATCGCGGGCCTCGCGATCGCGCTGCGCATGAAGGGGGAGACGACCGAGGAGATCGCCGGCTTCGCCGAGGCGATGCGCGGGCGGGTGCCGCCGATGCACACCAAGCGCAAGCCGCTGCTCGACACCTGCGGCACCGGCGGCGACAACGCCGGCACGTTCAACATCTCGACGACCGTCGCGATCGTCGTGGCGAGCTGCGACGTGGCGGTGGCCAAGCACGGCAATCGCGCCGTCTCGAGCCGCACCGGCTCGGCCGACGTCCTCGAATCGCTGGGCGTGGGCATCGATCTCGCGCCCATCGACGCGGCGCGCTCGATCGACGCGCTCGGCATCACCTTCCTGTTCGCGCCCAACTACCACGGTGCGCTGCGGCACGCGGTCGGGCCCCGGCGTGAGCTGGGCGTTCGCACCGTCTTCAACGTGCTGGGCCCCCTGACCAACCCGGCGGGCGCGACCCGCCAGCTGCTGGGCGTCTATTCCGACACGCTGGTGCGTACGATCGCCGAGGTGCTGCTCGTGCTCGGCAGCGAGCGGGCGATGATCGTGCACGGCCACGACGGCATGGACGAGCTGACGGTCTTCGCCCACAACCACGTCGCCGAACTGCACGACGGCAGGATCCGCGAGTTCGCGGTGGACCCGGCCGAGTTCGGACTCGCGCACACCGATCGCGCCGGCGTGGCGGGCGGAACGGCCGCGGAGAACGCCGCCCGGGTGCGGTCGATCCTCGGCGGCGAACCGGGCGCGGGACGCGACATCGTCGTGCTCAACGCCGGCGCCGCGCTGGTCGTCGCGGGCGCGGCGGCCGACCTCGCCTCGGGCGTGGCCCGCGCCCAGCGCGCCATTGACAGCGGCGACGCGGCCCGCAAGCTCGCCGACCTCGCCGCGTTCCGGGGCTGAAGGGAGGGGCCGACATGTTCTGCGCGCAATGCGGCCAGTGGCTTTCCGAAGGCGAGGCGGTCTGTTCGCGCTGCGGAACGCCCGTTCGCGAAGGCGCCGCCGGCGTGGGCGCCTCGGCCCTCCCTGAGCCCGCGTCCGCGGTCCATCCTCCGTCCGTCGTCCACTCCGCGGAGGCCATGATTCCCGGCGGCTTCTGGCGGCGCTACACGAGCGGAATCGTGGACGCGCTGGTGCTGTTCTTTCCCGCCGCCATCGTGGGCGTGCTCTCGGGCGCGGACGCGTGGGGAGGCGGCGCCCCGTTCGATTCCGCCCAGTTCCGCGCCGGGATCTTCAACCTCCTGCTCTACTGGCTCTACTGCGCGGTTCTCGAGTCCTCCCGCGCCCAGGGCACGCTCGGCCAGCAGCTCCTCGGGCTGCGCGTGTGCGACGACCGGATGCGCCGCATCTCGTTCCTGCGCGCGACCGTCCGGCACTGGGCACAGTACCTGTCGCTCATGGCCTGCAGCATGGGCTACCTGCTCAACCTGTGGACCCGCAGGCGACAGACGCTCCACGACCTGGTGGCGGGCTGCCTGGTCGTGCGCGCGCCCGAAGCCGCCGCCTCGCACGAGGGCCCGGCGTGATGTCCGGCGGAGCGGCAGGCGTCCCCGACGTCCTCGTGCGCATCGCCGGGGACCGTCGCCGCCGCGTCGCAGCGATGCGGCAGGCCGTCCCGCCGCACGTCCTGCGCGCGCGATTGCCGCGGACCGAGCCCGCCGGCAGGCTCGAGCGCGCCCTGCGCCGCGGTCCGGCCGGAAATCCGCTGCGGCTGCTGTGCGAAGTCAAGCGCGCCTCGCCCTCGCGCGGGGTGCTGCGCGGGGACGTGGACCCCGTCGCGATGGCCGGGCTGTACGCCGCCGGCGGCGCTGCCGCCGTTTCGCTCGTGACCGAGCCCGACCACTTCGGCGGCGACCTCGCATGGCTGGACGCCGTGCGCCCCACCGTCGCGCTGCCGCTGCTGCTCAAGGACTTCGTCGTGGACTCCTACCAGATCCTCGACGCGGCCGCGCGCGGGGCCGATGGCGTGCTGCTGCTGGCCTCGCTGCTCTCGGAGACCGAACTGCAGCGCTACATCACCGAGGCCCGGCTGCTCGGGCTGGACGCGCTGGTCGAGGTGCACGACGAGCCCGAGCTGATCCGCAGCCTGCGCGCGGGCGCGACCCTGGTCGGCATCAACAACCGCGACCTGCGCACGTTCGAGGTGGACCTCGGGGTTTCGCTCGCGCTGCTGCCCAGGGTTCCCCCGCTCGTCACCGCCGTCGCCGAGAGCGGCCTTTCGCGGCCCGAGGATCTCGCGCGCCTGCGTGCGACGCGCTGCGACGCGGTGCTGATGGGCGAGGTGTTCATGACCAGCGCCGACCCCGCGGCGACGCTCTCGATGCTCGCGTCCGCGGCGGGGGAAGGGCGGTGAGAACCGTGGCTTCCGGCGGCCACACCATCGTCAAGGTCTGCGGCGTGACGAACGCCGAGGATGCGCGCGTCGCGCTCGCGGCCGGCGCCGACTGGCTCGGATTCGTGCTCCACGCCGACAGCCCCCGCCGCGTGGACGCCGCCCTCGCCGGCGAAATCGTCGCCGGACTCGGCGGCGCCGTCGCCGTCGCGGTGATGGCGGGGGTCGGCCCCGAGCAGGCGCTCGCGCTGGCGCAGCGGGCCGGCGCGGCGCGCGTCCAGCTGCATCGCGTGGATCCGGACCGCTGGCCGGTGGATTTTCCGCTGCCGTGCGCGTTCTCGGCGCGCGTGGACGCGGACGGCCTGCGCCGCGACCCGCTGCCCGCGGAGCCGCACCTGATCCTGCTCGACACCGCGCACGCCACGCTCGCCGGCGGCACGGGCGAGTCGTTCCCGTGGACGTCGGCGCGCGAACTCGCCGCGAGCCGGCCGGTCATGCTGGCCGGCGGGCTCGCCGCGGACAACGTCGCCGCCGCGATCGCCGCGGCGCGCCCGTTCGGCGTGGACGCGGCCTCGCGGCTCGAGCGCGCCCCTGGACTCAAGGACCCTGATCGCGTCCGGCGCTTCGTCGCCGCCGTGAGGGAGTGCGATGCCGGCGCCGCCCGTTCCGCCTGACGCCCGCGGGCACTTCGGCCCCTACGGCGGGCGGTTCGTGCCGGAGACGCTCGTGCACGCGCTGGACGAGCTCGAGCGCGAGTACGAGCGCGCGCAGGCCGACGAGGGCTTCCGCCGCGAGCTGGCCGACACGCTGCGCGACTTCGCCGGCCGGCCGACGCCGCTGATCGAGGCCGTTCGCCTTTCGGAGGCGGCCGGCTGCCGCGTCTTTCTCAAGCGCGAGGACCTGCTCCACACCGGCGCGCACAAGATCAACAACACGATCGGCCAGTGCCTGCTGGCCCGCCGCATGGGCAAGCCGCGGGTCATCGCCGAGACCGGCGCCGGCCAGCACGGCGTCGCGACCGCCGCCGCGGCCGCCCGCTTCGGGCTCGCGTGCGTCGTCTACATGGGCGTCGAGGATGCCCGCCGCCAGAAGCTCAACGTCGAGCGCATGAAGCTCCTGGGCGCCGAGGTTCGCGAGGTGGACGCCGGCTCGAGGACGCTCAAGGACGCGATCAACGAGGCGCTGCGCGACTGGGTGACGCGCGTGCGCGACACGCACTACGTGCTCGGCTCGGTGCTCGGGCCGCACCCGTTCCCGCGGCTCGTGCGCGACTTCCACCGCGTGATCGGGCTCGAGGCGCGCGCGCAGTTCGCGGCGCTCGCCGGCGGTCTGCCCGACGTGCTGGTCGCCTGCGTGGGCGGGGGGAGCAACGCGATCGGGCTCTTCCACGCGTTCCTCGGCGATGCGGCCGTGCGCAAGGTCGGCGTCGAGGCCGGCGGACTGGGCCTGGCGAGCGGAAAGCACGCCGCACGCGTGCCCGAGCACACGACCGGCGTGCTGCACGGCACGCGCACGCTGATCCTGCAGGACGAGCACGGCATGGTGCGCGAGACGCACTCGGTCTCGGCCGGACTCGACTACCCGGCGCTCGGCCCCGAACACGCGTGGCTGCTCGATCAGGGGCTGGCCGAGTACTCGAGCGCGACCGACGAGGAGGCGCTCGCCGCCTTCGAAGCGCTGTGCCGGCTCGAAGGCATCCTGCCGGCGCTCGAGTCCTCGCACGCGCTCGCCTGGGTGCTGCGCGAGGGGCGCTCGCTCGGACGCGACCGCCGCGTCGTCGTCAATCTCTCCGGCCGCGGCGACAAGGACGTGGCGGAGGTGCTGCGGGTGACGGGGAAGCGTCCGGAAACCCGCTGACCTGCGCGCGACGCGGGAGGCTCGCGTGGCTCAGGCGTGCGCCGCGGCCGCGCCGTTGGCCGCGACTCGCGACCCTCCCAGCAGCCAGCGAACGACATCGGCAGCCGCGTAGCGCGTCCGGCCGGCGAGGAAATCGCCGAGATGGGCCGCGTCGTCGCCGCTCGTCAGCAGCGGTGGCTCGAGCCCTTCCTCGCGCACCTGCGCGAGGCCGATGGTGGCGAGCAGCGAGTTGCACAGGCACCGGCGCCCGTCGAGCTCGGCGGCGTCGCCTCCCTTGGCGAGGTAGTCGCGTTCCGGCTCGCTCGCGCAGCGGTAGCCGACACCGCCCTCGGGCTTTTCGTAGGCGACGCGCAGGTAGCCGAGATCGCAGATGCGCTTCCGCGGAGCGTCCGCCCCCGGCGCCTGCGGCCACGACACGACCTTGAACGGAAATCCCGTGGGCGAGGCGCGCGAGTCGGTCCGCACGCGCACCTCGCCGCGCGCGGCGCTCGCCAGCACGGAGCCGCGGATGCGTTCGTCGAGACCCGACTCCTCGCAGTAGGCGAACAGCGTCCCGACCTGCACGCCGGCCGCGCCCGCGGCGCGGGCCGCGGTCAGCGCCGCCGGGGAGCCGCCGCCGCCCGCGACCCAGAAGGGCAGGCCCAGTTCGCGGATCTTCTCCAGGTCGGCGAGGTCGCGCGGTCCGTACACCGGCTCTCCGTTCTCGTCGAAGACGCCCTTTTCGCGCGGAGGCGTGTTGTGGCCGCCCGCGGTCGGACCCTCGACGACGAACCCGTCGATGCCGGGCGTCTTGCGCGCCAGCATGATCGCGAGCGAATGGCTGCCGACGATGGGCAGGAAGCGCGGACGCGCAAGGGGCGCGGGAAGCGCCGACCAGTGGCGCGCGGGGTCGAGCCGCAGCAGCTCGACGCGCCCCGCGGACGCCTGCTCCAGGTCGAGCCGGATCTCCGCCGGGCGGTGCAGCGCCAGAGCGTCGAGCGCGGCGGGGATGTCGCGGGGAATGCCGGCGCCCATGAGCACGAAGTCAACGCCGGCGAGCAGGGCCCCGTAGAGCAGCGCCAGGTTCGGCATCTGCACCTTGGTCAGCAGGTTGATGCCGACGAGGCCGTCGTGGCCTTCCTTGGCGAGCCGGACTTCGGTGAAGGCGGCGAGCATCGCGAGCTGCTCGCGCGCCGCCGTCACGACCTGCTGGTACATGGGCAGCAGCGCGTAGGGTGCGCTGCCGCGCGCACCCTCGGGCAGGAAGAACCGCTCGAGCACCGACGCCGCGACGCCGGGAATCGGGAAGTGCGTCATCGCGCGGCGCACATGTCCGCCGGGGTCGCCGTCCTGCAGCCTCCGCACGAGCACGGTGTCGATCACGGTTCCCGACACCACGCCGATCTGCCCGAGGCTCGCGACCGCACGCGCGAGCCGCCAGTTGGACACCGCGATGCCCATTCCGCCCTGGATGATGGGGGGCAGGGGACCGCCCATGACCTGCGCGGCATGAACGCTCACGGAACTCCTTGCGGGAACGGGTTTCGCGCGCGGGCGCCGCGTGAACCACCGCGGGGCGCCGGCGCATTCGCCTCAACGTAGCATCGCTCGCGGAGGATTGCGCCTGCTTTCTGCGGGCCGGCGCCGAAAAGTCGCGAGGGAGACCGCGACGCCTCGCGCGTGAAAGTCACCGGGCGCTGTGCTATAAACCTCGCCCGCCGTGCGCCCGTAGCTCAATTGGATAGAGCGTTAGCCTCCGGAGCTAAAGGTTACAGGTTCGATTCCTGTCGGGCGCACCACCCTTCGCCGCTGCACGGGCCCTGCGCATGACCTCCGACCGATTCGAGCCGCACGCCTCGCGCGCGATGGCATCGATGTTCGACGACGTCTCGGGGCGTTACGACCTGCTCAACCGGCTCATGACGCTGGGGCAGGACGGCGCCTGGCGCGAGGCGATGTGGCGCGCGGTTCCCGCGGACGCGCGTTCGGTCCTCGACCTGTGCACCGGCAGCGGCGTCTCGCTGAGCGGGCTGCGCCGGCCGGGAAGGCTGCTGCTCGGCATGGACGTCAGCGCGCGCATGCTGGAGACGGCGCGTGAGGCGCAGGGGGCCACCGGCTGGGCGCCGCGTTTCGCGTGCGCGGACGGCTTCCGGCTGCCGCTGCGCGACGGTTCGCTCGACGCCGTGACCATCGCCTTCGGCATCCGCAACCTGCGCCCGCGCGGCGCGGCGCTCGCCGAGATCGCCCGGGTGCTGCGTCCGGGCGGCGTGCTGTGCGTGCTCGAAGCGACCGCGCCGGCGGCGGGCCCCCTTCGCCCGCTGCTCGCGGCCTACGTCCGCCACGGAATCCCGCTGCTCGGCCGGCTGTCGCCCGACCCGAGCGCCTATCGCTACCTGAGCCGGTCCATCTTCGAGTTCGGCAGCGGGCCCGAGTTCGAGCGCGAGCTGGCCGCGGCCGGCTTCGAGGTCCGCGCGCGGCGGGCGTTCCTGCTCGGGGCCGCGCGGCTGTGGGCTGCCCGACGGGCCGGAGAGGTTGGTCAAAATCCCACCGCGCCCCAGGAGCCCGTGCATTCCGCACGCGGTCCCTCGGGCGAAATCGCGCATGCCGGCAGGGGCCCCGACCTGGCGCTGGGCGCGCCCGAGGGCTGGCTCGCGGCCCGGGCCGTGATCTCGGTGTCGCTCTTCGCGGCCCTTCTCTGGGCGCTCATCGTCTGGAGCAAACTCAATCACGAGTTGCCTTTGACACAGGCCCAGCGCGCGCTCGGCTGGGTGCTGATCGTGGCGGGCACGGTGATCTTCGGCCTCCGCAGCGCCTGGCTGGTGCTGCGCCTGCTGGCCGGCGCGCGGAGGCGCTGACCGAATTCGCGTCGTGGCACAGGCATTGCCACCTTTGCGTGGGATTTGCCCCACACGCCGCGGAGCCAACATGCTGGGACGCAGAAAACTCCTCGCCGCACTCATGGACCTGACCGGCCGCTCGGCCCCGCGCTCGCGGACCGAACTGATCGCGGCGCTGCTCCAGCAGGCGCTCCTGCAGACCGATGCCGACGGTGCGACGCTGCTCGTCGGGACCGGGCGTCACCTCGAGCGATTCACGCTGCGGCGGGGCGAACCGAACCCCGACGCCCCCGAAGGGGCGTGCGCCCCCACCAGCTTCGACCGCTCGTTCCTGACCGGGGGAGGGCCGCGCGTCTTCGCCGACCTTTCCGAGGCGCGCCCGCCGGCACGGGAGGCCGGCTGCCCCGGACTCGACTCGGGTCCGGCGCTGTTCGTGCCGCTGCGGCTGAGGGAACACGAGATGGGGCACGTGGCCGTCTACCGCCGCCGGCAGTCGCCGCGCTTCCAGTTCCGCGACGCGCGCGCGCTCATGCTGCTCGCCTCGTGGGCGGCCGCGCTGTTCGAGAACCTGCGCATCGGCGAGAACCTCGAGAAGATGGCCGTGACCGACGACCTCACGCAGGTCTACAACTATCGCTACCTCAAGACCGCGCTTCGCCGCGAAATCAAGCGCGCGCTGCGCTTCCGCCAGAGCCTGACGCTGCTCATGGTGGACGTGGACAACCTCAAGACCTACAACGACCGCAACGGGCACCTGCGCGGAAGCTTCCTGCTCAAGGAGATCGCGCAGCTGTTCACCCGGCAGGTGCGCTCGTGGGACCTGGTCGCCAAGTACGGCGGCGACGAGTTCACGGTGATCCTTCCGCAGACGGAACGCGTCGGCGCCGCCTCGGTCGCCGAACGGCTGCGCGCCTGCATCGCCCAGCACACCTTCCCGCTGGCGCCGACCGGCAGCATCACGGTGAGCGTGGGCATCTCCTGCTACCCGGACGACGGCGACACGGTCGCTTCGCTGATCGAGGCGGCCGATCGGGCGCTCTACACCGCGAAGCGGAACGGGCGCAACCGGGTGGAGGGCATCGAGCCGATGGCGGCCTGAGCCGCCGTGCGTTGACCCCTTCGCGGCGCGCGGGTTAGTTTCGCGCGTTCGCACCTGGGATCCCGGATGTTCGCGCGGAAACGGAATGGGAGGAAGCGGTGTCGGATCGGATCGGAATCGCGGTCGTGGGAACGGGGGACTGGGGCGCGAACCTGGTCCGCAACTTCTCGAATCTGCCGGGCGCGCGGCTGGTCGCGGTCTGCGACGCCGACGCGAAGCGACTCGAGAAGACGGCCGCGCAGTACGCGGGCACGAAGGCGTATTCCGACGTCGCGCAGGTCGCCGCCGACCCCGACATCCAGGGCGTGGTCGTCGCGGCGTCGGCGGTGAGCCACTATCCGCTCGCCAAGTCGCTGCTCGAGGCGGGTAAGGACGTTTACGTCGAGAAGCCGCTGACGCTCGAGGTCGCGCACGCCGAGGAGCTCTGCCGGCTGGCGAAGCAGAAGGGCCGCGTCCTGATGGTCGGGCACCTGCTCCTGTACCACCCGGGCGTCCAGTACCTGAAGAAGATGGTGCAGGACGGATCGATCGGCGACCTGCTCTACATCTACTGTCAGCGCGTCAACCTCGGCAAGGTCCGCAGGGACGAGAACGCGCTGTGGAGCTTCGCGCCGCACGACCTGTCGGTCGTGCTCCACCTGCTCGAAGCCGAACCGCTGGACGTGGTCGCCCGCGGCTCCGACTTCCTGCAGTCCGGCGTCGAGGACGTCGTGTTCGTGGACATGAAGTTCCCCGGCGGCAAGCTGGCGCACGTGCACGTTTCGTGGCTCGATCCCCACAAGCTGCGCAAGTTCACTGTCGTGGGCTCGCAGAAGATGGTCGTGTTCGACGACATGGAGGCCAGCGAGAAGATCCGGATCTACGACAAGGGCGTGGACCGCGCCGGACAGATCGTGTCGTACGGCGACGCGCTCACGGTGCGCAGCGGCGACATCCTGATCCCGAAGATCTCGCTGCAGGAGCCGCTGCGGCTCGAGTGTCTGCACTTCGTCGAGTGCGTCCGCGATCGCAAGACCCCGCTCACGGACGGGCTCGGCGGGCTGCGGGTCGTCAAGGTCCTGGACGCGGCCCAGAAGTCGCTCAGGTCCGGCGGCGCTCCGGTGGCGATCCAGCCGCTGCCCCAGGAGGTCGCGTGACCAGCGTCGTCCATCCGACCGCGCGCATCGGCGAGGGCACGACGCTCGGCGAGTTCTGCGTCATCGGGGCGAACGTCGTGCTCGGGGCCGGCTGCCGGCTGGGCCATCACGTCGTGATCCACGAGGACACGGTGGTGGGGAGCACCGTCCGCATCGACGACCACGCCTCCCTGGGCAAGCGCCCCATGAAGGCCGCGAACTCCGCGACCACGAAGGAGCAGGAGCTGCCGCCGCTCACGGTCGGTGAGCTGAGCATCGTCGGCACGGGCGTCGTGCTCTATCGCGGCGCCGCCGTGGACGCCAAGGTCCTGATGGCCGACCTCGCGACCATCCGCGAGAACGTCACCATCGGGCGCGGCACGATCGTCGGGCGCGGCGTCACGGTCGAGAATTTCTGCACCGTCGGCCGCTACTGCAAGCTCGAGAGCGAGTGCTACATCACCGCCTACTCGACGCTCGAGGACCGCGTCTTCATCGCCCCAGGCGTCGTCACCTCGAACGACAACTTCGTCGGTCGCACGCAGGAGCGCTTCAAGCACTTCAAGGGCGTCACGGTCCGCAAGGGCGGCCGCGTCGGCGCCGGCAGCGTGACGCTGCCGGGCGTGACCATCGGCGAGGACGCCCTCGTCGCCGCCGGCTCGACGGTCACGAAGGACGTCGAGGCGCGCATGATCGTGATGGGCAAGCCGGCGCGTCCGCTGCGGCCGGTGCCCGTCGAACAGTTGCTCGAGAACCAGGGATGGGCGGACGCGTAGCCGCGGCCGCCCGGAATCGACCGAGGGAGAGCCCCATGCCGACCAACACCATCGCGAAGGTGCCGCTGCTCGACCTGCGCGCGCAGTACGACACGATCCGTCCCGAGGTCGACGCCGCCGTCCGGGGCGTCCTGGAGAGCTGCCATTTCATCGGCGGGCCCGAGATCGCGGGACTCGAGCAGGAGGTCGCGCGCTATTCGCAGACCTCGCACGCGGTGGCCTGCGCGTCGGGCACGGACGCGATCCTGCTCGCGCTGTGGGCCCTGGACATCGGTCCCGGGGACGAGGTGATCTGCCCGACCTACACGTTCTTCGCCACGGCCGGCACGGTGGCCAACAACGGCGCCACCCCGGTGTTCGTGGACGTGGACCCGAAGACCTACAACCTCGATCTGCACCTGCTCGAGAAGGCGATCACCCCGCGCACCAAGGCGGTCGTGGCGGTCTCGCTGTTCGGCCAGTGCGCGGACATCCCGGCGCTCAAGGCGATCTGCGACAAGCACCAGCTCTACCTGATCGAGGACGCGGCGCAGTCCATCGGCTCGGAGTGGGAGGGCCGCCGCTCGGGTTCGATGAGCGACTTCGGCACGTTCTCGTTCTTCCCCTCGAAGAACCTCGGCGGCGCCGGTGACGGCGGGATGATCGTCACCCAGAGCGCCGAGCTGGCGGACAAGGTCCGGCTGCTGTGCAACCACGGCGCGAAGCCGAAGTACTACCACGCGGTCGTCGGGACCAACTCGCGGCTGGACGCCCTGCAGGCGGCCATCCTGCGCGTGAAGCTGCGGCACCTCGACCGCTGGAGCGAGGGCCGGGCGAAGAACGCCGCGCTCTACAACCGCCTGTTCGAGGGCTCGAAGGTCGGCACGCCCCACCACGACCCGCGCACGCGCCACATCTACAACCAGTACGTGATCCGCGTGGCCCGCCGCGACGAGCTCAAGAAGCATCTGGCCGAGCGGAACATCGGCTGCGAGGTCTACTACCCGGTGCCGCTGCACCTGCAGAAGTGCTTCGCCCACCTCGGGGGCAAGCCGGGCGACCTGCCCGTCTCCGAGGCGGCGGCGAACGAGACGCTGGCCCTGCCCATCTATCCCGAGCTGACGGAGGACATGATTCGCCACGTCGCGCAGTCCGTGCGCGAGTTCGTGGAAGGCTGAAACCTGCGGGCGCGATCGCGCCCGCAGGACGTGGATCACCGAAGCGCGCCGCCCACCCGCCCTCACGGCGGCGCGCTTCCGACGGTTCGACGAACCCCGCCGAGCAACCCCTGGCCCGGCGGTGACGCGGGTCCATGACCGAAGCGAACAGCGAAGCGCTGCGCACCCTGTTGCGCAGGGTGGACGAAGTCCGGGGGCTTTCCGATCGCGCCGCGACCACGGCGACGGCGGGGCTCGACGACTCCGACACGCTCGTGCGCACGCTCTCGGAGCTGGTCGAAGAGCTCGAGCGCAGCCATCGGCGCCTGATCGAGACGAACGTCCAGCTCGTCTCCCTGCGCGAGGTGGCCGGCAGCCTGAGCCGCACCGTGGACACGGCCGAGACCACCCGCACGGTCGCGCGCTACCTGCAGCACGCCTTCGGCTTCGAGCAGGTGGGTCTGCTGCTCGTGGATCGCGAGCGCGGGCGGCTCACGGGCGCGTGGACCGGCGCCTCCGGCCCCGGCGAGACGCTGGAATGCCCGCTCATCGGCGAGCGCGGCGCGCTCGCGCGCACCGTGTGGCGAAACCGCGCGCTGCTCCACCAGGACGGCCGCCGGCATCCGCCCGTCTTCCTCGCCGAAGGTCACCCGCTTTACGAACGTTTCCAGCAGATCGGCTCGCTGGCGAGCGTGCCGCTGCAGCGCAGCCCCTCGGGGGGCGCGGCCGGCGCGTGCGAGGGCTGCCTGCTCGGAGATGCCCGCCTGCTCGTGCCGCCTCCGGGACCGGCCGCGGACGGGTGGCCCGGCGAGACCGAGGCCGCTCAGAAGCGCTGCCTCGCCTGCGGCGGCTTCGCCTCCCTCGGCGTGATCGCCGCCGCTCGCTCGGCCGGCGCGCCGCCGCTGACCGCCGGCGACGTCACGCTGCTCGAATCCATCGCGCTGTCGGTGGCGCCGATGGTCGAAAACGCCCGGCTCCTGCAGGATCTGCGACGGAGCGAGCGATTCCAGCAGGACGTGCTCGACGGCATCGTCAGCTCGCTCGTGGCCGTGAACCTCGACGGCGAGGTCCTGAGCCTCAACCGCGCGGCCGAGGATCTCCTGGGCTGGCCCGAGGCCGAGGCGCTCACGCGGCCCGCCGCCGAGGTGCTGGGCGAGGACGTGGACCTGCTGGTGCGCGACACTCTCGATCAGGGCCGTGACGCCCAGCGGCAGGAAGCCATGGTGCGTGCACGCGACGGATCGGCCGTGCCGGTCCAGCTCACGACCTCGCGGCTGCGTGACGATTCCGACGTCGTCTACGGGGCGATCGCCACCTTCCTCGATCTGACGCCGATCAAGCGCGCCGAGGAGAACGCCCGGCGCCTCGACCGTCTGGCGGCGCTCGGGCGGTTCACTTCCAGCGTCGCGCACGAGATCCGCAATCCACTCACCGGAATCGGCATGGGCGTCCAGCACCTGTCGCGGGCGCTGGGGGAGGATCCGGCGCAGCGGCGCAGCGTCGACTTCATCCTCGGCGAGATCAAGCGCCTCGACCGCATCGTGCAGGACCTGTTCGACGTCACGCACCCGCGCCGCCTGGAACTGCGGCCGCGCCCGCTGCTCGAGACGGCGCGGCGCGCGCACCAGTCGCTCGAGCCGGTGCTTCGCGAGCGGCGCGTGGAGGTCTTCTTCGACTCCCCCCACGGCCTGCCGGACGCGCCGCACGACGCCGACCAGCTCCAGCAGGTGTTCATCAACCTCATCAAGAACGCGGCCGAGGCGTCGCCCGCCGGCAGCCGCATCGCCGTGCGCTTCGCCAGCGAGCGGCCGGCCGGCGGGCGCGGCGCGCCCGTCAGCCTCGTGGCGACGGTCACCGACCAGGGCCACGGAATCGACGAAGCGACCTGCCGCACGTTGTTCGAGCCGTTCTTCACGACCAAGCCCGGAGGCACCGGCCTCGGGTTGTACATCTCACACGACATCGTCAAGCGACACGGCGGAAACCTGTCCGTCCACAGCGAACCGGGCCACGGCGCCACGTTCCGCGTGGAGTTGCCGTTGGATGCCCAGGGAGGACGATCATGAGCAAGGCGAACGTACTGGTCGTGGACGACCAGGATTCGATCCGACACTTCGTCAGCCAGGCGCTCGAGGAGGACGGCTACACGGTCCTCGCGGCGGCCTCCGTGCGCGAGGCCCGCGAGGCCATCGAGCGGGACATGCCCGACCTGGCGTTTCTCGACCTCAAACTTCCCGACGGCACCGGGATCGAGCTGCTGCGCGAGATCAAGCGCGTCCAGCCCGAGGTTCCGGTCGTGCTCATGACCGCCTTCGGCGAGCTGGAAACGGCCGTCGAGGCCATGAGCGCCGGCGCCTTCTGGTTCGTGAAGAAGCCGTTCCAGAACGAGGAACTTCTGGCGCTGGCCCAGCGGGCGATGGAGTCGCAGAAGCTGTGGCTCGAGCTGCGCCGCCTGCGCAACCAGGCGTTCGCGGACGAGGACTACCTGCACTCGTCCAGCCCGGCGATGCAGGAGGCCTACGCGATCGCCGAGCAGGTGGCGCGCGGCGACACGACCAGCGTCCTGATCGAGGGCGAGAGCGGCACCGGCAAGGAATACTTCGCGAACCTCATCCACCGCATGAGCGCCCGGCACTCCCAGCCGTTCGTCGAAATCAACTGCGCGGCCATCCCGAGCGAATTGCTGGAGTCCGAGCTGTTCGGCCACGAGAAGGGCGCGTTCACCGATGCGCGTGCCCAGAAACTCGGGCTCATGGAGCTGGCGAACGGCGGCACCCTGTTCCTCGACGAAATCGGCGAGATGTCGCCGATGCTGCAGGTCAAGCTGCTGCGTGTCCTCGAGCGCCGCACCTTCAAGCGCGTCGGCGGCACCAAGGACATCGCCGTCAATCTGCGCATCATCTCGGCGACCAACCAGGACCTGGAGAAGATGGTGAAGGAAGGTTCGTTCCGCGAGGACCTCTACTATCGTCTCAAGGTCGTGCCGCTCTACGTGCCCCCGCTTCGCGAACGACGGGAGGACATCGTCCCGCTGGCCCGGCTGTTCATGGAGCGCTTCGCGAAGCAGTTCAAGAAGCCGTTCCGCGACCTGTCCACGGCGGGCCAGCGCCTGCTGCTCGACTACCCGTGGCCCGGAAACATCCGCGAGTTGCGGAACCTGTTCGAGCGCACCGTGCTTCTGGAGTCGGGGGAGGTGCTCGACGCTCCGCACTTCAAGCTCGCGGGCAGGGTCCGCGCCTCCGGCGACGCCTCGATCGGCCAGCGCGTGGACGAGGTCGTGACCGGGCCGATTCCGTCCACCGGCATTCCGTTCGAATCGCTCGTCGAGGAACTGGAGCGGGCCTTGATCCTGCGCGCTTCGTATGCTACGAAGTGGAACCAGAGCCGCACGGCGGAACTCCTCAACCTGAAGCGCGACAAGCTCCGCTACCGCATGAAGCTCTTCGGCATCCAGTCGAAGGGCGACGACGAGGCCCAGGACCATTCTTCGGCTGCCTGACACCGAGCCCCGCGCCCCGCGCGCGGCCCTCGCGGCCGCGCTGACGGCCGCGGGGCTCGTGCTTTGTTCCTGCGCCTACACGAGCAGTCCCGCGCTGCTGCCGTCGCACCTCAAGTCGGTGGCGATCCCGACGTTCGAGAACGCGACCACCGAGTACACGCTCGACCAGGAGATCTCGCAGGCCGTGGTCCAGCGTTTCGTGCGCGACAACCATCTCAAGGTCGTGGACGAGAAGTCGGCGAACTGCGTCGTGCGGGGAAGGATCACGCAATACAAGAACGCGGTCTTCGGCTTCACCGACGCCTCGACCGCGCAGGAGTACCGCGTCACGATCGCCGTGCAGGTGACGTTCAAGGACCTGGTCAAGAATCGCGAGCTGTGGAGCGACGAGATCGTCCGCACCGCGAACTACTACGTGCAGGACGTGCCGGGGCAGACGGCGAAGACGGAGAGCGATGGACGCAAGGAAGCCATCGACAAGATCGCGGACGAAATCCTCACCCGCTCGGTCGAAGGCTGGTGACGACGCGGGCGCGCGCGCGCCCGCCCGCCGCGGCGCCGCGACGAAGGCCCGCGCGGCGGTGCCGGCCGACGGCCCGGCGCTGCTCGAACGCGCCTTCGCCGGCGATTTCCCGCCGTCGCTGTACGTCCACGGTCCCGACGAAGCGCTGAAGGCGGCGTTCCTCGGCGAGTACCGCCGTGCCTGGGCGCTGGCGGTGCCCGAGTCGGCCGCGGCCCGCGTGCTGTGGCCGGGCGAGGACGACGTGGACGTGGTGCTCAACGCCTGGCAGAGCGTCTCGCTGTTCGCGCCGCGCGAGCTGACGCTGGTGATGGGGGTCGAGGGGCTGGCGCGCAGCGAGAAGCGCGCGAACGAGCTGGCAGCGGGGCTCGGCCGCCCCGGAGGCGAGTCGCGCATCGTGCTGGTCGAGGCGGCGGCCGACAAGCCCCGCAAGACCCTCGCGCCCCTGCAGTCGGCCTGCGCGAACACCTGGGAGGCCGCGGGCGCGGACTCGCGCACCCTCGCGCAATGGGGCAGACGCCGGCTGGCGTCGGAGTCCATCGCCGTCGAGGCCGAGGCGCTCGAGACGCTGGTCAGCGTGTGCGAAGCCGAGTCGGTTTCCTTCTTCAGCGAGCTCTCCAAGCTCGCGGGCTGGGCGGGACCCGGCGGGAGGGTGACCCGGGCCGACGTGCTGGCCCTCGCCCGGCCGGTGCTCGGATCGGAGCTGCCGCAGTACCTGCTGGCCGTCGCGATGGGCGACGCGGCGCTCGCCGGCAAGCGGCTCGGCCGGCTGCTCGCCGCCCGCGAGAGCGAGGGCGAACTGATGTTCGCGCTCGCGAACCTGGTCGGCGGCGCGCTCGGCGGCTGGGCGCGCTGGAAGCCGGCTTCGGCCGAGCTCATGCGCCGTCGCTCGCCGCGCGAGCTGGCGCACGCTCTCGACGAGATCTATCGCGCCGAAGCGGCGTGGAAGGGCGGTCGCGCCGACCCGATCGCGGCGCTCGAGCAGGCGACGCGGGCGGTCGCGGGAGGGTAGCCGCCCCCGCGCTCGCGGGAGCAGGCTCGCCCGCCTCGGCCCGCCGGCCGGCCGGCCGCCGCGTGACGCTCGCCGGGCAGGTCCGTTATCCTGCGGCCCCGCTTTCCACTTCGGACCCACGATCAGGGCCCCATGAGCAATCGTTATCCATTTTCGGAAGTCGAGCCCCGCTGGCAGCGGTACTGGGTCGAGAACAGGACCTTCCGCGCCGTGGAGGATCCCGCGCGCGAGAAGTTCTACTGCATCGACATGTTTCCGTACCCCTCGGGCGCGGGGCTGCACGTCGGACATCTCGAGGGCTACACGGCGACCGACATCCTGTGCCGGATGAAGCGCATGCAGGGCTTCAGTGTCCTGCACTGCACCGGATGGGACGCCTTCGGGCTGCCCGCCGAGCAATACGCGGTCAAGACCGGCGTGCACCCGGCGATCACGACGCGCCAGAACATCGACAACTTCCGCAAGCAGATGCGTCGGGCCGGCCTGTCCCACGACTGGGACCGCGAAGTGGACACGACGGACCCGGACTACTACCGCTGGACGCAGTGGATCTTTCTCAAGCTGTACGAGCGCGGACTCGCCTACGTGGCCGAGGTCCCGGTCAACTGGTGCCCCGAGCTCGGCACCGTGCTCGCGAACGAGGAGGTCGTGGACGGCCGCAGCGAGGTCGGCGGCTTCGAGGTGGTCCGCCGGCCGATGCGGCAATGGGTCCTGAAGATCACCGAGTACGCCGACCGGCTGCTGGACGACCTGAAACTCGTGGACTGGCCGGCGAGCACGCTCGAGATGCAGAAGAACTGGATCGGCCGCTCGATCGGCGCCGAGGTGGATTTCCCGCTCGACGGCGCCGCCGGCAGCCTGCGCATCTTCACGACCCGGCCGGACACGCTGTTCGGCGCGACCTACATGGTGCTCGCGCCCGAGCACCCGCTCGTGGATGCCGTGACGACGCCGGACCGCCGCGCGGCGGTCCAGGCCTACCGCGCGGCGGCCGCGCACAAGAGCGACCTCGCGCGCCAGGAGGAGAAGGACAAGTCGGGAGAGTTCACCGGCGGTCACGCGGTGAATCCGGTCAACGGCGAGAAGCTGCCCGTGTGGATCGCGGACTACGTCCTGATGGGCTACGGGACCGGCGCCATCATGGCCGTGCCCGCCCACGACGAGCGCGACTGGGAGTTCGCGCGCGCGTTCGGACTGCCCATTCGCGAGGTGGTCGCCGGCGGGGACGTCGGGCAGGCGGCCTACTGCGACCACGAGTCCGGCACGGCCGTGAACTCCACGACCCCCGACGGCTCCTTCTCGATCGACGGGCTGGCGCCCGAGGCGGCGCGGCGCAAGATCACCGCCTGGCTGGAAGCGCGAGGCGTCGGGCGCAGGGCGGTCAACTACAAGCTCCGGGACTGGCTGTTCTCACGCCAGCGCTACTGGGGCGAACCGTTCCCGATCGTCTGGGTGGACGGGCAGCACCGGCCGCTGCCGGAACAGCAGCTGCCCGTTCGACTGCCCGAGCTCAAGGATTTCAAGCCGTCCGGTACGGGGGAGAGCCCGCTCGCGAACGCGACCGACTGGCTCGCGACGACCGACCCGGCCAGCGGCCGGCCGGCCCGGCGCGAGACGAACACCATGCCGCAGTGGGCGGGCTCGTGCTGGTACTACCTGCGCTTCCTCGACCCGGGGAACCGCGACGCCCTGGTGGACCCGGCGAAGGAGAAGTACTGGATGCCGGTGGACCTGTACGTCGGTGGCGCGGAGCACGCCGTGCTGCACCTGTTGTATGCGCGCTTCTGGCACAAGGTCCTGTTCGACATCGGCGTCGTGAGCACGCCCGAGCCGTTCATGAAGCTGGTGCACCAGGGCACGATCCTCGGCGAGGACAACCGCAAGATGTCGAAGAGCTGGGGGAACGTCGTCAGCCCCGACGACATGATCGAGCAGTACGGCGCCGACGCCCTGCGCATCTACGAAATGTTCATGGGCCCGCTGGAGGCCATGAAGCCGTGGAGCTCGAAGAGCGTCGAGGGCATCACCCGGTTCCTGGACCGCGTCTGGCGGCTTTACCTGAACGAGGACGGCTCGCTCACGCTGACGGACGATGCGCCGCCCGAGGCGGCGTTGCGCACGCTTCACCGGACGATCCGCAAGGTCGGCGACGACGTCGCGGCGCTCAAGTTCAACACGGCGATCGCGCAGATGATGGTGTTCGTCAACGAGGTCAACCCGCTCGGCACGCGGCCGCGGGCGCTGCTCGAGCCGTTCCTCAAGCTGATTTCCCCGTTCGCGCCCCACCTGGGTGAGGAACTCTGGTCGCGGCTCGGGCATCCGGGCTCGATCGCCTACGAGCCGTGGCCGGCGCACGACCCGGCCCTGTGCGTCGAGGAAACGGTCACGGTCGCCATCCAGGTGAACGGCAGACTGCGGGCGACGCTCGAACTGCCGCGAGGATCGGCGCAGGATGCCGTTCAGGCCGCCGCGCTGGCCGACGAGCGCATCCGGCGGTACGTCGAGGGAGCGACGGTCCGCAAGATCATCCACGTGCCGGACAAGCTTCTCAATGTCGTCGTCGCGGCGGTCTGAGGAATCCACGGGGAGCGCCCGGTTCGCGGTCTGGACACACGAGGCGGACCCGCGGTGACCCGCACGGCGCTGGCCCGACGGGGAAGGCCGGCGTCGCGCCCGCCCGGGTTCGAACCCGGAACGGCGACCGATTTCCATCCGTAGCGTTACATAATATCTCTTATGCGACATGGACGATTCGGCCCCCTCGAATGGTCTCGCGACTGCCCACTTGTGCAGGTGCCTGCCCTGCGGTATCCCTGCCTTCATGTCGCGCCCCGAATACCGCGAGGAGCCCTGCCGCTCGGCCCTGAACCCGGTTCGCGGAATGCCGTTCGAGTGGTCTCTGAACCCGTACATGGGCTGCGCCCACCGCTGCACCTTCTGCTACGTGCGCGCCTTCGAACGGCGCGCCGAGCGTCCCTCGGACTCGCGCTACGGCACCTCGATCCGCGTGAAAGTCAACGTCGCCGAAGTGCTCAGGCGCGAACTCTCGCGTCGTTCGTGGCAGCGCGGGTTCGTCGCCGTCGGCGCCGCCACCGATCCGTATCAACCGGCCGAGGGGCGCTATCGGCTGACGCGCGAGTGCCTGGTCGCCCTCGCCGGGGCCGCGACCCCGTTCGGGATCCTGACACGCGGCCCGCTCGTCGTTCGCGACCTCGACGTGCTCGCGACGGCCGCGGCGCGGGCGAAGGTCAGCGTGCAGATCTCGCTGCCGACCCTCGAAGATCGCGTCGCGCAACTGACCGAACCGGGCGCGCCGCCGCCGCGACAGCGGCTCCGGGCGGTTCGGGCGCTGGCCGACGCCGGAATTCGCGTCGGGATCGCGATGGCTCCGATCATCCCGGGGCTCTCGGATTCCCCGGCGGCCATCGCCGAGGTGGTCCGGGCGGCTCGCGACGCGGGCGCCGAGAAGATCTGGACGAACCTCCTCTACCTGCGCCCCGGCACCCGGGAACACTTCCTCGCGGAGCTGGACCGGACCTGGCCCGAGGTGCGCGTCGCTCTGGAAAACGACTTTCGAGGGAGGGCGCACCTCGAGCGGTCCCGGATCAAGGCCCTTGGCGACCAGGTGGCGACACTGGTGCGCGGCGTGGCCCGGCGCGAGCCCGCCCGGCCGGCCATCGAGCCCGAGCCTCCCGTGCTGGCGCGCCAGCTCGGCCTCGGCCTGTGACGGCCGCGGTTTTCCTGCCCGACGCGCCCTCACCCGGGACGGGCGCGCGTCTCCGGCCGATTCGATGACAAGCCGCTGACTTACCCCCACACGACTCGGCTAGACTGGCGCATACGTCGCGAACCGTTCGTGGCGCTCCGGCCCAGGCTCGCAGGGCTTCCACCCCACGGTCCCCCCCCGATGATCGAACCGCCACGACGCATCCCGCCCACCCCCGTCCGCGGCATCCTCGCCTGCCTGCTGCTTCTCGCGCTCGCGCTGACCGCCGGTTGCGGAGCCGGGCGCAAGACCGGCCGCCCGCGGGTTCCGGTCACCGTCGCGGTCGCGGTCCAACAGGATGTTCCCTACGCGCTCATCGCCACCGGCACCGTCGAAGCCATCGAGAGCGCCCAGGTGGGTTCCAACGTCGGCGGCGTCGTCGTGCGAGTCGGCTTCCGCGAGGGCAGCGACGTGAGCCAGGGGCAGGTGCTGTTCGAACTCGACCCCCGGCCGTTCCGGGCGACCTTCGAGCAATGGCGCTCGCAACTCGCACGCGACCGCGCGCAGGCGGACGCGGCCCGTCTCGACGCGGCCCGGGCGCGACAACTGCTGGCGCAGCAGCTGACGTCGCAGGCCGACTTCGAACAGCGCAACGCCTCGGCCGAGGCGCTGGCGGCCACGGTGAGCGCCGACTCGGCCGCCATGGAGGCGGCGCGGCTCAACCTGCAATACGCCACCATTCGCGCCCCCGTCTCGGGCCGGACCGGGCGCCGGCTGGTCAACGTCGGCGACTACGTCAAGGCGGCGACGAGCGATCCGCTCGTCACCATCAACCGCGTGGAGCCCATCCGGGTCACCTTCAGCATTCCGCAGGACGCGGTGCGCGAGCTGATGCGTCACCGGCAGACCGCGTGGGTCGAGGTGCGTTCGTCCGTGAACGACTCGACCTGGCGCCGTGGCCGCCTCGCGTTCGTGGACAACGCCGTGGATCCGCAGACGGGAACGCTCCTGCTCAAGGGCGAGTTCGAAAATCGCCGCGGCCAGCTCATTCCCGGCCAGTTCGTGGACACCCGCCTCGTGCTGTACACCGACGCGAAGGCGCTGGTCGTCCCCGAGCCGGCCGTCACCATTGGCCAGCAGGGCCCCTACGTTTACGTCGTGAACCCCGACTCGACGGTCTCGATCCGCCCGGTGACCGCCCGGCGCACGGTGGACGAGCAGACGATCCTCGAAGACGGCCTCAAGCCGGGCGAGCTCGTCGTGACCGACGGCCAGCTTCGTCTTTCGCCCGGCGCCCGCGTCGTCGTCCGCGCTCCGGTGCGGGCACGCCCATGAACCTCTCCGCGCTGTTCATCCGGCGTCCGGTGATGACGGCGCTGCTCACCTTCGGCCTCGTCTTCTTCGGTGCGATCGCCTACACGCACCTGCCGGTCAGCGACCTGCCGAACGTGGACTATCCGTCCATCTCCGTCTCGGCCAGCCTGCCGGGCGCGAGCCCCGAGACGATGGCCTCGGCCGTCGCGACTCCGCTCGAGAAGCAGTTCGCCACGATCGCCGGCCTCGACGTGATGACGTCCACGAGCGGACAGGGTTCGACCAGCATCACGCTGACCTTCACGCTCGGCCGCAACATCGACGCCGCCGCGCAGGACGTTCAGGCGGCGATCGCCAAGACGCTGCGCTCGCTGCCGTCGGGGATCCTCCCGCCCTCGTACCAGAAGGTGAACCCGGCCGACCGCCCGGTCATGTTCCTGGCGCTGACTTCCCCGCTGCTGCCGCTCTCGAAGCTCAACGAATACGCCGAGGACTTCCTCGCGCAGCGCATCTCGATGGTGCAGGGAGTCGCCCAGGTCCAGATCTACGGATCGCAGAAGTACGCGGTCCGGGTGCGGCTCGATCCGCAGGCGCTGTCCGCGCGCGGCATCCCGATCCGGGCCGTCTCGGACGCGATCGCGCGGTCGAACGTCAATCTGCCGACCGGCATCCTGTGGGGACCGAACAAGACCGCGACCGTCCAGGCCTCGGGTGAGCTGACCAACGCGAAGGCGTTTGGCGACATCGTCGTCGCCTACCGCAATGGGGCGCCCGTGCGCCTGCGGGATCTCGGCGACGTCCTCGACGACGTGCAGAACAACCGCGTCGCCAGCTGGTACAAGGGCCAGCGCGCCATCGCGCTCGCGATCCAGCGTCAGCCGGGGACGAACACCGTCCAGGTCACGCGCGGCGTCAAGGCGCTGCTCGCCGAGCTTGAACCGCAACTGCCGGCCGCGGTCGAAGTCCACGCGCTCAACGATCGCTCGCTCTCCATCCAGCACTCCGTCACCGACGTCCAGTTCACCCTGCTCCTGACGCTCGTGCTCGTCGTGCTGGTCATCTTCCTGTTCCTGCGCAACCTTCCGGCGACGGCGATCCCCAGCGTGGCCCTGCCGCTGTCCGTCATCGGCACCTTCACGGTCATGTACCTGTGCGGGTTCAGCCTCGACAACCTGTCGCTGATGGCGCTCACGCTCTCGGTCGGCTTCGTGGTGGACGACGCCATCGTCATGCTTGAGAACATCCACCGGCACATGGAAATGGGTAAGCCGCCGCTGCAGGCGGCGCTCGACGGCTCCCGCGAGATCGGCTTCACCATCGTCTCCATGACGGTCTCGCTCGTCGCGGTGTTCATTCCCGTGCTCTTCATGGGCGGACTTCTGGGTCGGCTCTTCCACGAGTTCGCCATCACCATCAGCACCGCCATCCTCGTCTCCGGCGTCGTCTCGCTCACGCTCACGCCGATGCTGTGCGAACGCTTCCTGCGCACCGAGCACCGACAGGAACACGGGCGTGTGTACAACGCGATCGAACAGGGTTACGAACGCACGCTGGCGTTCTATCGCCGGACGCTCCTGTGGGTGATGGAACACCGGCGCGCCACGATGCTGTTCACGCTCGCGATTCTCATCGGCACGATCGGACTCTTCCGGATCGTCCCGAAAGGCTTCGTGCCGAGCGAGGACACCGGCCAGCTCTTCGCGACGACGGAGATGGACCAGGGAACGTCGTTCGAAGCCATGGCGGCGCACCAGCAGCAGATCGCGGCGATCATCGCGAAGGATCCCAACGTCAGCGACTTCATGTCGTCCGTCGGCGCCGGCGGCCCCAACTCGTCGTCCAACCAGGGCCGCATCTTCATGAACCTGAAGGACCGCTCCCAGCGCTCGCTCTCCGCGGACGAAGTCATCCACGAGCTGCAGCCCAAGCTCGCGCAGGTGCAGGGCATCCGGGTCTTCCTCAGCAATCCGCCGGCGATCAACGTCGGCGGACGGCTCTCGAAGAGCCAGTACCAGTTCACCCTGCAGTCCACCGACATCGCCGCGCTCTACGAGGCCTCCGAGGATCTGCTCGCGAAGCTGCAGACGCTTCCCGGCCTGCAGGACGTGACCAGCGACCTGCAGATCCGCAACCCGCAGGTGAACGTCAACATCGATCGCGACCGGGCGGCGGCGCTGGGGGTCAGCGCGCAATCCATCGAGCAGGCACTCTACGACGCCTATGGCTCCCGCCAGGTCTCGACGATCTTCACGCCGACCAACCAGTACTGGGTGATCCTCGAGCTGCAACCCGAGCACCAGCGAGACGTCTCCGCGCTTCAGAAGCTGTACGTGGCGTCGGACGCCGGCTCGCTCGTTCCGCTCGGCGCCGTGGCGACGCTGACGCCCACGCTCGGCCCCCTGAGCGTCAACCACGCCGGGCAGATTCCGGCCGTGACACTTTCGTTCAACCTGAAGCCCGGCGTGTCGCTGGGCGAGGCCGTGGACGAGGTCCAGCGGAGCGCGCGCGCCACGCTCCCCTCGACCATCTCGACGAACTTCGCCGGCACCGCCCAGGTGTTCCAGGACAGCCAGCGCGGGCTCGCCTGGCTGTTGCTGCTCGCCGTGCTCGTCATCTACCTCGTGCTCGGCGTGCTCTACGAGAGCTTCATCCATCCGCTCACGATTCTCTCGGGCCTGCCGTTCGCGGGTTTCGGCGCCCTGCTCACGCTGTGGATCTTCCGGACGGAACTCAGCATTTACGCGTTCGTGGGCGTGATCATGCTCATCGGCCTCGTCAAGAAGAACGCGATCATGATGATCGACTTCGCGCTCGACGCCGAGCGCAACGAGGGCAGGCCCGCCCGCGAGGCGATCGTCGAGGCCTGCCTCATCCGGTTCCGCCCCATCATGATGACGACCCTCGCCGCGCTGATGGGCACCCTGCCGATCGCCATCGGCTTCGGCGCGGGCGCCGAATCCAGGCGGCCGCTGGGCCTGGCCGTGGTCGGTGGGCTCGCGTTCTCGCAGGTCGTGACGCTCTACGTGACGCCGGTCATCTACACCTATCTCGACGCCTTCCAGCAGTGGCTGACCCATCGCCGCGCTTCGCGGACCCGCGCCGGGGCCGCGGGTCCGGCGAAACCCGAGGTCGGCTAGGCGATTCCAGAATCCCGGCGCCCCGCTGGGGCGCCCGTTCCGGGCACGCCTAGACGTTCCAGTTCATCGCTTCCCAGTCCGCACCCGGCACCACGACGCGCAGCGGCTGGCCCGGAGGAAGCGAGTCGAGCCGCTCGCCGCCCCTGCGAAGATGGATGAACAGTTCGAGTGATTGCCCAGCCGAAACTCCGAGCACGGCGAACGGCAGGGCCAGCTCGAGGATCTCCTCGAGCGCGGCCTCACCCGCGGGCGGCGCAGCCTCCGGCCCGCCCGTGCCGAAACGCCACCGGCCCACGCGCAGGATGCCGACGTCGAGCTGAAGCGGTGCGGGCGAGAGCACCTCGATCTCCGCCGAAACCTCGCCCCCGGGTGCGCCTCCGCCGGAGAAGTCCACGCGCAGGTAGAGCCGCTCGGAGTCGAAGCCGAAATGCAGGCGGGTGGCGAGCGGGGCGCTGACGCGATGCATCGAGCCGCCGCCCGCCAGATCCCACGAACCGGCGCCGTGCCACTCGTAGAAGCGCGTGAGGTGGCCGTCGATCACCGGCCGCACGAGCCCGGTCGGCTCGAGGCGCCCGGCCGCGACCGGCAGGCGGTTCGCGATCGGGCGCAGCAGGACGTTCGGAACTGGCAGTCCGGCGTGCTCATGCGCCGCCTGAAGATGAGCACGGAAGAGGCTGTCGAACAACGCCTTGTCCGCCGTGTAATTGTCTTCGCCAAACCACCAGAACCAGTCCGACCCCTCGGCCGCGCCAAGCGACTCCCAGGCGACCGGGTGCGAATCCCGGGTGCGCCCCTCTCTCACCAGCGCGGCGCGAGAGAGCGCCAGCAGTTCCCAGGCCCGGTTCTTCTCCGGGTGCCCAGCCCAGATATGGAAGTCGGCGTCGATCCACGAGCCCGAGTGCAGGAACGCCAGCCTTCCGGGCTCGGGTCCGTCCGCGAGCACCTCCGACGGCGTGCGCGTGCGGATGTCGTCCGCCTCCGCGAGCGCCGCGTAGAGCGCCTCGAGGAACGGCCGGCCATCCTCCGCGTAGTGCTCCCAGCAGTTCTCGCCGTCGAGGATGACGCTGACGACGGGACGGCCGTCCCGTCCGGCCGCCCGGTGGGCCTCGCCGATCCCCCGAAGGCGCCTCAGGAAGTCTTCGGTCGCCTCCGCGGCATCCCACGTGCTGTAAACGAAGCCGATGCGGTCCGAGAGCTCGTGATCGCGGAAGAAGAGCGCCAGCTCCCCCGCCGGCGTCGGCAGGATCCACGGCCGGTAGAGCGACTCCCTTCCAGGGACGGCATCCTTCAGCGATCGCCAGAGCACGAGTTCGTCGGTGGCCGCCCAGCGAACGCCGGCGGCCACGAGGATCTCGGCCGCTTCCGGGCTGACCCCGCCTTCCGAGGGCCACATGCCGGTGGGTCGTGCCCCGAACGAGCGCGCCGCGAGGTCGAGCCCTCGCTCGACCTGCCAGCGTGCGTCCTCGGGCGCCGCGAACTCCCGGGTCGGCAGCGGCAGGTCCGGGCGCGAGCGCTTCGCCGTCCGCACGTCCACGAGCAGGGGCAGGATCGGGTGGAAGGCCGGCGAACACGTCAACTCGACCTGGCCCCGCCCGGCCAGTCGCCGGTAGGCCGGCAGCACGCGGGCGAGCACCTCGGCATGAAGCGCGAGCAGGGCGTCCCGCTCGGCGGTGCCCGCGCGGCCTTCGCGCAGAGCCGCGTCCGCGGCCGCCGCCGCCGGCTCACCCAGCAGCGTCGGGTCGAGCCAGGCGAGCAGGAAATGCACGCACAGCCGCAGCAGTTCGGCCTCGCTCGCCACCGCGGGAGCGCGCAGGCGGCGGCACAGCTCCGCGTACTGCGGCCAGCGCACGTGAGCCCAGCGCGGGGCCAGCCGGGTGCGCGCCTGCAGTTCGGCGCGTGCCGCGGCGTCGAGCGCTCCCGCGGGGGCCGCGAGCAGCTCGAACAGGGCGTCCGCTCCTCCCGAGAGCGCATGTTCGATCTGTTCCAGAAGCGATGGCGCGAAGTTGAACGTCGCCTTGAGCTTCGGGTGGCGCTCGAGATGGAGCGCCATGTCGAGATAGTCCTTCGTCGCGTGCAGGCGCACCCACGGAAGCATCGCCCGGCCGTCGCGCGGCCGGCGGTAGTCCGGCTGGTGGTGGTGCCAGACGAAGACGAGGTCGACACCCTGCGACATGGGTCGTCCCGGCGCGGCCTCGAGGCCGCGGATCAGTTCGAGGAGAGGGCGCGCAGTTCGGCGAGCTTCACGCGCGCGCGGCTCGCGTAGCTCGTTTCGCCGAACTCGTCGGTCAGGCGCTGCAGCCGCTGGATCGCCCCGGCCTTGTTGCCGAGCGCCTCCTGGCAGCGGGCCGCTCCGGCGAGAAACTCGCCGCTCGACTCGCGGTCGAACGCGCCCACGAGACCGTCGTAGAGCTTGGCCGCCTCGGCGTACTGCCGGTCACTCTCGTACGCGTACGCGAGGCTGCGGCGCACGACATTGCCCATCAGGCCCGTGCCCTTCTTGCCGAGGTAGGCCCTGTACTGGGTGATCGCGTCCTTCCAGTTGCCGCGCCAGTAGGCGTCGTCACCGGAGATGCGCAGCGCGTCGATCCCGCTCGGGGTGCCGCCGTACTGCCGCGCGACTTCGTCGGCGATGGTCTTGGAGCGGTCGTAGTCGCCCTGCCAGAACAGCGAGTTTGCCTGCGCCAGCTTCTCGGAAGCGGCGACTTCCTGCGTCTCGTTGGAGCGGATCGTGAAGTACGCGACCGCGGCCACCGCGGCCACCGCGACGAGCGCGCCCAGGATGATGCGGCTGTAGCGTTCCCACAGCGAGGTCAGCCGATCCAGCATCTCCGCGCCGGGATCCTGCAGCGCGGTCCCCTTCCGAGACTCCAGCGACAAGTGAAACCTCCGTGAACGCGGCGTACGACGACGGTTCGAGCGGCCACTCACAGGCCGAAAGCGGCGGAAACCTTAACGGCCGGCCGGTCCGCTGGTCAAGCCGACCCGCGCCCCGCGCGGTCGGACCGCTGCCGCCTTCGCCGCGCCCGCGGCCGTCCTGGTGTCAGTCGCCGGTCGCGCACAGGGCGCAGGCCACGTGCCCGCGCGCACGCACCAGGATTTCCGCTGTTCGCTCGCACGTCGGGCAGGCGGGCAGCGCCGGACGGCCGCGGGCCACGTCCACCTTCGCCCTGACCTTGACGTGCACCGCCCCGGAACGGAGCTCCTGCTCGATCTCGGCCACCGGCCACGACCACTCCTCGAGTCCCCAGAGCCTCACCTCGGTGCGCATCTCCCATCGCTGTCGCACCTCGGCCGCGCGCCGCTCCCACTCGAGCTTGAGCGAGGTGGCGTCGCCGGTGTCCATCTCGTGGTCGTCGCCGCCGGTCCGCCGCCGAAGCCGGTCCTCCTCCTCCTCGATGCGCGCCGAGAAGAACGCCCCGAGCCGCTCGAGTTCGAGATCGCGAAGCCGCCCCACCGACACCTCCCACTCCCGCTCCCGCTCGCTCGCCAGTTCCTCGAGGGTTTCCCGGGCGCTCTGCAGCCAGCGCTCGCGCAGGCCGGGTTCGAGCTCCTCGCCCATCTGGTAGAGACCTTCGCGGGGACGGACCTCGGGCACCTGGGGCGCCTGCGCACGTTCGAGCACTTCGCCGCCGGCGCCGACCAGCACGACCCACTGCTCCTGCCAGGGCAGGCCGCCCCAGCGGGTGATGACGGCGTGAAACGCCATCCGCCGTTCGTAACGAACCGGTCCGAGGCGCGGCGGCCCCCAGGTGAGCCCGCGCACCTTGCACACCGTCGCGAGCCCGGTGGGCGGCGCGCCCGGCACCTGCGCGAGCGCCGTGCGCCGCGTGAACATCGGTTCGGCGAGCGCTGCCTCGAGGATGCGCCGGCCCGCCGTGCTGCCGGGCGCGGTGAACCAGGCGCCACGCGGCACCGTCGGACGGACCGGATCGAACACGAGCCGCACGCGCTGCCGCCGCCAGCGCTTCTGCAGGCCGGGCGCCAGCTCCACCTCCCAGTCGCCGCGCGGCGCCGCTTCGACCCTGCAGCCTGCCGTCTCCAACCATCTCCCGACGAAGGCGCGCCACTCGGGCTGCTCGGCCGCCGTCTCGCCCCGAGGCACACCGGACGCGGGCAGCGACCGGCGCGCCTCGGGCTTCGCGGCACGGGCGCCGCGCCGCGCTTTCACGCGCCGCCCTCCTCATCGTTTTCCTGCGTGCCGCGGAACAGCCAGCTCTGGTTGTCGCGCTGCTGCTGGTAGAGCTTGCGGGCGGTCACCAGATGCTGCGCCAGCTCGCCGAAGCGGCGCTTGCGCGATCGCGGGTCCCGCGACTCGATCCAGCGCTTGAACACCTCGTCCTCGAACGAGCCCTGCATCTGCCAGGCGCCGAGAATCTCCTCCATCTCGCCCACGACCAGCTCGAACATTCGGATCTTGCGCTCGAGGATCTCGAGCACGTACGCCTCGATGGTTCCGCGCGCCACGAGGTTGACCACCCGGACGGGATACTCCTGCCCCAGCCGGTGCACCCGGCCGATCCGCTGCTCGACGCGCATCGGGTTCCACGGCAGGTCGTAGTTGATGACGATGCGCGCGAACTGCAGGTTGCGGCCTTCGCCACCCGCCTCGGTGCTGACCAGCACCTGCTCGCGCTGCCGAAACGCCTCGAGCGCCTCCTCCTTCTCGCGCCAGCCCATCTCGCCGTGAAACATCGCGTGCGTGACCCCCTCCTCCCGGAGGGCGTCCAGGATGGCGTCCTGGGTGGCGCGGAACTGCGTGAACACGATGGCCTTCTCGCCCTTGAGCGAGGCGATGCAGCGCAACAGCGTTCGCACCTTGCTCGTGTCGTCGCGCAGCTCGGCCGCCCGGTCGGCGAACGCGCGAACCCGCTTCGGATCGAAGCCGTCCGCGTGAGCCGCAAGCTTGCGCAGCGTGCCGGCGGCCGCCGCCCACGAGGAGCCCATTTCCTTCTGCAGCACCATGAGCGTGAAGTAGTGGGGTTTGCCCGGCTGGCCATGGTCCCCGCGCACCGCGTCGGCGACGAACTCGCTGATCTGCCGGTAGAGCAGGCGCTCGGCCGCGGGCTGCTGGACCGCCAGCGACTCGACCCGGCGCGGGGCGAACGTCAGCTTCGTGTCCGCGCGCCTCGTGCGGATCATCACGCTCTGCAGCAGCCGGCGCAGGCGCGGCGTGTTGCGCGGTGTGCGCTTGTCGTGCCCCGAGAGGAAGTCGCGTCGGAACTGAGAGAAGGTGCCCACCGTCCCGGGGCGCACGAGCGTCACCAGGTTGTACAGCTCGCGCAGGTCGTTCTGCACCGGCGTCGCGGTGAGCAGCAGCAGGTAGCGCGGGTTCAGGTCGTTGATGAACTTCCAGCCGAGGGTCAGGTGGTTGCGCAGCCGATGCGCCTCGTCCACGACCACCATGTCGTAGTTGGCCCCCCGCACCCGCCGGCGATGCCGCTCGTGCCGCGCGGTCTCGAGCGACGAAATGACGAGCGGATGGCGCCCCCACTGGCCGGCCGGGCCGCGCGAGACCACGAAGTCGAGCTCGAACTTCTCCCACAGCTCCGCGCGCCACTGTTCGCAAAGCGAGGCCGGCACGAGCACGAGCACGGTGCGAACCGCGCCGCGCAGCAGGTACTCCTTGAGCACGATGCCCGCCTCGACCGTCTTTCCGAGGCCGACCTCGTCCGCGAAAATGCCGCGGCCTCCGAAGTCGCGCAGCATTCGCAGGCAGGCGTCCACCTGGTGCGGGAAGCGCTCGACGCCGCGCAGGGAATCGAGGGACTGCAGACGGTCGGCGCCCGCCCAGCCCGCCCACTCCTCCGCCCCTGCGCGCAGGTCGAAGTGCCGCTGCGGTTCGGCCCGGTTCGTGAGCCAGCGGCGCAGCAGTTCCTCGCCCTGCGGGTGCCAGTGCCGCCGCACCGCCGGCACCGCCGCCGCAGGGATCCGGGCCGCGGCGCCGTTCCCGCTCCCGCCGTCGGCCGCGTCCCCCGCCGCCGCCGGAGCGCCGACCGGTCCGTCCACGATCGCCCACTCGCGCTGCGCCGAAAGCCGGCGCAATTCGCCGCCGAAGACCACCTCGAGCACCTCCCGACCGCGATCGGTGTGCACCTCGACGATCAGGCCCTCGCCGAACAGCGGATGATGGAGCCGCAGCCCCACCTGGTATCGGCTGCTCACGCCCACAGGTCGAACTCCTGCCCCAGTTCGGGAATGTGCACCTCGGCCCCGATGCGTTCGCGCAGCAGCGCGGCGAGCGTCTCGGCGGGGCGCAGCTCGCCGTGCACGAGAAAGATCGTGCGCGGCGCCGGCGCGAGCTTCGCGACCCACTCGAGCAGTTCGCGCTGGTCCGCGTGCGCGCTGAAGCCGTCGAGCGAGGCGATCTCGGCCCGCACACGCACCGGTTCTCCGAAGACGTTGACCGTCTCCGCCCCGTCCTTCAGCCGCCGGCCGAGCGTGCCCTCGCCCTGGTAGCCGACGAACAGCACCGTATTGCGCTCGTTACCGAGCCCGTGCTGCAGATGGTGCAGCACCCGGCCTCCTTCGGCCATGCCGGACGCCGAGATGATCACGCATGGCCCCTCACGATCGTTGAGCGCCCGGGATTCGTCCGCCGTACCCACGTACCGAAGCCTGGAGAAGCCGAAGGGCGAGCCGTCGCCGGTGGCGAAGCGGGCCGCGGTTTCGGCGTCGAAGCACTCGGGGTGCTTCACGAAGATGCGCGTGGCGTTGCGCGCCATGGGGCTGTCCACGAACATCGGCACGTCGGGCAGCCGGCCCGCCTCGATCAGGTCGTGGAGCGTCGCGACCAGCTCCTGGGTTCGCCCGACCGCGAAGGCCGGGACGATGAGCCGCCCCCCGCGCTCGACCGTCCGTCGGACGATGTCCACCAGCCCGTCGATCGTCGCGCGATCGTCCCCGTGCAGCCGGTCACCGTAGGTGCTCTCGAGCACGAGCACCTCGGGTCCCACCGGCACCTCGGGGTCGCGCAGGATCTGCCTCCCGGGCCTGCCGAGGTCACCGCCCATCAACAGCCTGAGCGAGCGGCCGCCCGAGGTGAGTTCGAAGCTGGTGAGCGCCGAGCCGAGAATGTGGCCGGCGTCGTCGTAACGCACCCGGACGCCAGGGAACAGCTCCCAGTCCCGGTGATAGCCGTGCGTCTCGACTCGTGCCAGCACGGCGTCCACGTCCGCGGGTGAGTAGAGCGGCGTGCGCGGCGGCCGGCGGCCGGCGGCGTGCTTGTTGACGTGCTCGACATCCTTCTGCATCAGGAACGCGCTGTCGGCGAGCATCACCCGTGAAAGGTCCGCGGTCGCGGGAGTCATGTGCACGGGCCCGCGAAAACCCTGGGCGGAGAGCGTCGGCAGGTTGCCGGTGTGATCCAGGTGCGCGTGCGAGATCACGACCGCGTCCACGTCGCCGGGCGCGAAGCGGAACGTGCGGTTCACGCGCTCGGCTTCGTCGCGATGCCCCTGGTAGAGGCCGCAGTCGAAGAGCCAGGTGCGGTCGCCGAAGCGAAGCAGGTGCCGCGAGCCGGTCACGGTCCGCGCGGCGCCGTGGAACGCGATGCTCGGCCGGTCGCTCATCGGTCAATACGCGGCATAGAACAGGACTCCCACCGACACCTGCAGGTCGTGATTCACCGAGGAGTCGAAGAACACGGTCTGGTAGCGGGCGGCGAAGTCCAGCGCCCAGCTGCGATAGACGAACCGCTCGACGCCCGCGCCCACCGCCAGGAACGTGCCGTCCCCCGCGAGCGGATACTGGGTCTCGCCGTCGGACAGCCGGGCCGACACCTGCGCGAGGCCGGCGCCGAGCGAAATCCATTTCACCGACTTCGTCCGGGTGTCGAACATCTGGTAGAAGTCGAAGCCGGTCAGGTTCAGCATCAGCCGGTCGCGGGTCAGCAGCGAATCCGTCGCCGAACGCGGGCCGAGAAACGCACCCTCGGGAAAGCCGAGCCGGCGCGAGTCGAGCTGGTGCATGTCGAAGCTCAGGCCGATCGCGCGCTCGTAGCGCATTCGATAGCGCAGCCGCACCCCGAGCCCGAATCCCGAGCCGAACTCCTGGCCGAGCGACCCCGCGTCCGCGAGCGTGCCGAAGTCGCCATGGAGTCCGACGCCCACCTGCCCGGCACGCGGCACGACGATACTGGCCGCGCCCGCCGCGCCGGCGGACAGGAGCCCGATCGCCGCGACGATCCCAACGAGAAGACCCTTCGTCATCGATTCCTCCACGACCCCGGTCGTGCGCCCCGCGTCAGGGGCGGGGATGAAATTGGCGATGCACCTCGCGCAGGTAGCCGCGGTCGAGGTGCGTGTAGATGGCGGTGGTGGTGACCGACGCGTGCCCGAGAAGCTCCTGCACGATGCGCAGGTCCGCTCCTCCCTCCAGCAGGTGCGTCGCGAAGGAATGCCGGAGCGCGTGCGGATGAACGCGGGTCGCGATCCCCGCCCGCCGCGCGTGACCGCGCAGGATTCGCCACCAGCCCATCCGGCTGAGCGGGCCCCCGCGCGCGTTGCAGAACACCCGGTCGTGCCGGGCCCGCGCGGCGAGCCGCGGACGTCCGTGCTCGAGCCAGGCCGCCAGCGCCCGGGCGGCGGCCCGTCCGAACGGCACCAGCCGCTGCTTGTCGCCCTTGCCGGTCACCGTGAGGGAGCGCTCGTGCAGGTCCACGGTCGCCCGCTCGAGGCCCACCAGCTCGGACACGCGCAGGCCGCACGCGTAGGCGAGTTCGAGCATCGCCCGGTCGCGCAGCGCGAGCGTCGAATCGCCCCCCGGCTGCGCCAGCAGCCGTTCGATGTCGCCGAGCGCGAGTGCGTGCGGCAGGCGGCGCTCGCGGCGCGGCGCGGGCAGCACGGCGACCGGGTCGTCCGTGTGCCCGCCGACCCGGGCGAGGAACGAGTGAAAGCCACGCAGCGTCGATCTCCGGCGCGCGACGGTCGCCGCCGACAGTCCGCGGCGCTGCAGCGAGGCGAAGTAGCCGTCCACGAACGTCACGTTGGCCTCGCCCCAGCCCGCGAGGTGGTGCGAGCAGGCGAACGTCCGGTAGTCCTCGAGATCCCGACGATAGGCGTCCACGGTGCGCGGGCTCAATCGGCGGCCCTTTCGCACTTCGTCGAGCCACGCCTCGATCGCGGGCACGAGCCCGGGCATCTCCGGCGCGTTCGGGCGACGCGGCGCGTGGGAGGCCGTGTTCACGCCGCGCCCTCCCGCCCCGCGAGGTGCTCGGCCACCCGCCGGGCGAGCGAGAGCGGCACGTGCGCGCGCACCGCGATGTCGCCGACGGCGGCGCCCCGGAGCGCGGCGACGGAACCGAATGCCTTGAGCAGCGCGGCCCGGCGGGCCGGCCCGACGCCGGGCACCTGGTCGAGCACGCTCGCGATCCGGGCGCGCGAGCGCAGCGCGCGGTGGTACTCGAGTCCGAAACGGTGCGCCTCGTCGCGCAGCCGCTGCAGCGAGCGCAGCGAGGGCGAGCGGCGCGACAGGCGCAGGTCGGGCGCGCCCTCGCGCACCACGAGCTCCTCGCGCTTGGCGAGGCCGATGGCGGCCACCGGACGCGTGGCCACGCGGTCGAGGGCGGCGCGCGCGGCGGAAAGCTGCCCCGCGCCTCCGTCGATCACGACCAGGTCGGGACGCGGAAGCTCGTCGGACTCGACGCGCGTCCAGTAGCGCTCGACCGCTTCGCCGATCATGGCGAAGTCGTCCGGGCCCGGCCGGCGCAGGCGCATCCGCCGGTACAGCTTCTTGAGCGGGCGGCCGTCCTCGGAAGCCACCACCGCCGCGACGGCCTGATCGGGCCCGAAGTTCGAGATGTCGAAGCACACGAGCCGATGCGGCGGAGCCGGCAGCCCGAGGTCGCGTTGCAGGGCCGAAACCGCCGCCGAAAGTCGGACCCTCCGGCCGCTGCTTCGGGCCGCGAGCTGCTCGAGCGCCGACAGCGCGTTGCGCTCGGCGATCTCCACCAGGCGCCGCGCCCGCCCGCGTGAGGGCGCGAGCAGGCTCACCGTGCGCCCCGCCCGCGTCGACAGCGCTTCGGCCAGCGCGGCATGGTTCGCGGGCAGCGTCCCGACGAACACGCGGCGCGGAAGGTCCGTGCGCGCGAGCGCGTGCTGCGTGACCCAGGCCTCGAGGAGCGCACCGTCCTCGGCGCCCGCGACGCGCTCGAGCATCCGCGTCTCCTTGCCGATGACGCGGCCGCCGCGCACCAGCAGGGTCGCGATCGCCGCGCGCTCGCCGATGCGAGCCAGCCCGAGCACGTCGGTGTCTCGCGGATCCGAGGTCACCATCGTCTGCGGCACCTGGGCCCGTTCCAGCAGTCGCAGCTGGTCGCGGCGCTGGGCGGCGATCTCGTAGCGGCGCCCGGCGGACGCTTCGCTCATTTCCCGGCGAAGCTGGCCGAGCAATTCCTCGTTGCGCCCGGAAAGGAGCATCAGCAGGCCGTCCACGAGGCGGCGGTAGTCCTCGGGCCGGACGCGTGCCCGGGAGTAGCAGGGACCGGCGCAGCGCTTGATGTGGTAGTACAGGCACGGGCGGTCCTGGCGCCGGTAGTCCTCGAAGTTCCGGCAGGTGCGCAGCGGAAAAACCCGGCGCAGGTCGCGCAGCGTCCGGCGCAGGTTCTTGACGTCCGTGAACGGGCCCAGGTACCGCGCCCCGTCGTCGCGCACGCGGCGGGTCACGGACAGGCGCGGGAACTCCTCTTGAACCGAGAGTTTGACGAACGGGAAGCTCTTGTCGTCCTTGAGCAGCACGTTGAAGTGGGGCCTGTGCTGGCGGATGAGGGTGGACTCGAGCAGCAGCGCCTCGGCTTCGGACGCGGTCACGATCGTGTCCACGTCGGCCGCCCGGCGGATCATCTCCTCCATGCGCGGGCGTTCGGGATCGGGCGCGAGGTAGCTGCGGACGCGGGCGGCCAGACTGCGCGCCTTGCCGACATAGAGCACCTCGCCCAGGGCGTCCTTGAAGAGGTAGACCCCCGGAACAGCGGGCAGAATCGCGATTTTCTCAGCCAGCGCGCCCACGGACCCCTCCGGAGACACGAGTGGGGGTACTCGAGGCAGGCAGGTTACACGCCCCGGGAACGCCGGCACAACGGGGATTCCCGGGTTCGCCGGCCGGCCCCGGGCGCGCAGGCGCGCGACCTTCCGCGCGCACCTTCGCGGAGCATGCGCTCGCGCCGCAGCGCTTGACACACGCCGCGCGCGCCCGTACTTTTTCACGGCTTTTTCGCAGCCTGCCTACCTTTCAGGAGGAGTCCATGCCGCATCACAAGTCCGCGATCAAGCGCGTGGGGACCAACGAGAAGAGTCGCCAGCGCAACATCGCCGCGACCAGCCGACTGCGCAGCGCCCTGAAGGCCGTGCGTTCGGCGACCACGAAGAGCGCCGGCGAAACCGCGCTCAGGAGCACCGCCTCGGTGCTCGACCGCACCGCCGCCAAGGGCGTGATCAAGCGCGAGGCCGCGAGCCGCCAGAAGGCGCGCCTCGCGAAGTTCGTCGCCCGGCTCCCCGCCTGATCGGAAATCGCTCGTGTTTCGCCGGTGGACGGCCGCGCTGCTGCTGGCCGGTACCCTCACCGGGCTGAACGGCGTGGCCGCCCGTGCATTCGCACAGGCGGCCGATCCTTTTCCGGTCGTGCCGCGCCCGGCGCCCGAGCGCACGACCCATCGGGCGGCGTGGGCCTGCGCATTCGCGGGAGCGGGACTGATCGCCGCCTCGTTCCCCATCTCCGAGCTCGCCGACCGGCGCTATGCGGCCTACCTGGCCGAAACCGATCCCACGGCCGTCGGGGCGAGATTCGACGCGACCCGCAGGGCGGATCAGCTGGCGAGCGCGTCGCTGCTCGCCGGCGAGGGTCTGATCGTGACCGCCATCTGGCTGCGTTTCGTCAGGCGCCCGCACCCGGCGCGCGCGAGCGTCGCCCTGCTGCCCGGCCGATGCGCCGTCACGCTGCGCTTCTGAGCGCCGCCCTGGCGCTGCTGCTGACGGCGGGATGCAGCCAGCGCGAGCGCGCGAATCCCTTCGATCCGCGAAACCCCCAGACGGGCGGCCGGCCGACCGGTTTCAACGCCGTCGCCGGCCTGAGCGTCGTGCAACTGAGCTGGGACAAGCGCAGCGACCTGGCGATCGACGGTTTCCAGCTCTACCGCCGCACGAGCAGCGACTCCCTGTGGCGGCCGCTCGGGGCACTGCTGCCGCCGGAGGCCGGTCAGTACCTCGATTCCGCGGTCCGCAACGGCGAACGCATCCGCTACCGGCTCGTTTTCGTGGCGCACGGACAGCCGGTCGGCGGACCCGCCGAGGACGAGGCGACGCCCGGGCCGCTGCGGCCGTGGATCGCCGATCCCGGCGCCGGCGCCGTGCTCAGGCTCTCCCCTGACGGGCGCGACGTCACGATCCGGGAGACGCGCTTCGGGGCCGCCGGGCGGATCGCCGTGGATTCCTTCGACGGCTTCCTGTGGGCGTCCTCGAACACGACCGGCCTCGTCTGGGCTTCCGATCCCGGCTCGCCCTTCCCCATCTCCATCCCCGGAATCTCCTCTCCGGACGCGATCGCGATCCATCCGTTCGACCACAGCGCCTGGGTCTGCGATCGCGCCGGCGCCGTCTTCCACTTCCGCCGCGATGGCTCGGTCCCCTCGCCGGGCCGCATCACCCCGCTCGACGACCCGGTCGCCATCGCCACCTGCGCCCTCGACGCCTCGCTGTGGGTGTGCGAGCGGGGCGGAAACCGCGTGCGTCATTTCTCGGCCCTCGGGGTTCCGCTCGGCGCGGCGTTCGTCCGGGCGCCCACGAGGATCGCCGTGGACTCGCTCACGCGCGTCGCCTACGTCACATCGTTCGAGCTCGGGCGCCTCTGGCGCATCGCCGAGAACGGCACGCCCATCGACTCGAGCGCGGCGGCGATCGCCCCGATCGGCATCGCGATCGATCGCCCGCGCGGGCGGGTCTGGGTCGCGGATGACGGCGGCGCCCGCCTGCTCGGCCTGAGCCTGGAAACGCTCGCGGTCGAAGTGACGGTCACGAACGCCGGCATCCCCTACGACGTCGCGGTGGACCGTTCCAGCGGTGAGGTGTGGGTCGTCGCACGCTCCGACGGCGCGGTGGTGCGGCTGGCTCCCGACGGCAGGCGACTCGACGTTCGGACCGGCTTCACCGACCCGGTCGAGGTCCGGCTGGACCCCGGCCAGTGACGGATCCGGACCCGGCCCGGCGCCCGGTCCCTCCGCTTCAGAAATTGTAGGCGATGAAGAACTCGTGGTACGGAGCGCGATTCCGGAAGCGGCGCCAGTCCTCGGTGACCCACATCCAGTTCCAGCGGATCGCGGGCCAGTACCCGCCCGCCAGGTAAACCCCCCAGCCGGCGACGCCGATGCGCCGTTCGTCCCCGTGGTTGAAGGTCCAGGCCGCGTCCCCGAACGCGACCCCGCTCACCGTCGGCAGCTGCCAGGGCGACGGAATGCTCAGCACGAGCCCGCGCAGCACGGGGAAGCGTGTCTCGTGCTGGAGCACGATCGTCTGCAGACCCGAGGCGTAGCGCGCGTCCGGCACGCGCAGCCGCGTCGGCCCGCCGAGGTAGCGCAGGTGCGCGTCGCGGCTGAAGCTCGCCCAGCCGTTCGCGCGCCAGGCGGTGACGACTCCGGGCAGGGGCTGGCGATAGTGCCGCAGCTCACCGTAGAGCGTGCCGTAATCCGACCGACCGCCCGCCATGTCCCGCGTGAAGCCGGCGGTCAGGTTGAGGCGCGTTCCCCCGATCGGTCCGCTCCAGGTCCAGCGGGAGTTGTCGTGGACGAAGCTCACGTAGTTCGAGACCAGGTCCACCGTCGGCGCCTCGCCGCTGCGCAGCAGGTGGTCCGACGCGTGGCGCACCTCGAGCGAAGCATCCACGCGTTCGAAGCGGCTGAACGGGTAGCTCGCGAGCGCCACCAGCCCGATGCGCTTCTCGCGGCGCAGCACCTCGAAGTCCGGGTCGTACAGGCTGGTCAACCGGAACACTCCGAGCCCGTAGTTGAGGCGCTGGGCCTGATTGAGATACGTGACGCCGCCCTCGAAGCCGTCCCAGAAGTCTCCGAAGTGCTCCGAGTCGTTGGCGAGCGTGAGCACGATCTGTTCGTTGCCGAGCAGGTCACTGATCGCGACCTGGCCGAAGCTCTGCGTGTAGCCGAACGAGGAGTTCGTGCCGATCATGTTCTGCACGAGGTCGAGCCCGAGCCGCCGCTGGTAGCGCTCCGCCGGCTCGGAGTGGGACACCGTCGGCAGCACCGCGACGGCCGGGCCCGGATCCTCCGCCTCGACGTCCAGCGACTCGGGATGGACCGGCAGCTGCCAGGTGTGGAACGTGACCGCGTCCTGCGCCGTGAAGAGCAGCGAGCGGCCGTCCCACGTCCAGTCCGGATCGCTCGCGGGTCCGAGCAGCCGGGTCAGTCTCCGCGCTTCGCGGGACGGCGTCGCCGATCGCAGCCACAGGTCGCTCGATCCGTCGCGCGTCGAGCGGAACGCGAGCCAGCGGCCATCGGGGGACCACGCCGGCTGCCGGTCGTCGCCGCGCCCGGAGAAGCTCAGCCTTTCGGGAGCGCCCCCGGCCAGCGACAGCCGGTAGAGCGCGTAGCGGCCGCCTTCGTCGCAGCGGTCGGAGGCGAAGGCGACCCACGCGCCGTCGGGCGAGGTCGCCGGGTCGAGGTCGTCGAAGTCGTCGTTCGTGAGCCGCTCCAGCTTCACGTCGTCGCCGTGCCAGCTGGCCCGCCACAGGTCGCTCCGCCCGCCGTAGTCCTGCGCGGTGAAGACGATGGCGCTGTCGCCGGGCGCCGGGCTGGGATCGTGGATCGAGACCAGCTCCGGGAAGCGCAGCTCGCGGCGCACGTCGCCGCTGCGCGGATCGAGGACGAGGATGGCGTCGCGCCCACCTTGCTGCGCCGAGACCGCCACCAGCCCCGAACGCGAGACCCCGGGACGATTCTGGAACAGGTGGAAGGACTCGAACATCGGCGTCCCGCCGCTGCGCAACAGCCGGCGCGTCCGGCGCCCGCCGTCCGCCTGCGGCTCGCTCAGCATCAGGTCCACCGCGCCGTCGTTCACCTCGAACCAGCAGAAGCGCGTCGCCGTGTCGGGCGAGGCCGGCGCGGGCAGCGCGCGCGCGCCGAGGTTGAAGCGGCTGTCCTGCCGGAACGGCCGCGCGATGTCGGAGGGCCGGTCGCGGCTGGCCACGGTCGGCAGGTAGCGCCGCCGGATGGTCTCGAACCACTCCTCGTCCGCCTCGGCCAGTTCGCGGCCGTACGTCAGGCGAAAACAGGTTTCGAAATCCTCCGCCCGCCAGGCGTTGTCCAGCAGTTCGAACACCCCGCGGTCCCCGTGCCGCGCGGCCAGCCACAGCAGGAACGACTGCCCCTCCTTGTACATGAGCACCGAGCCGGTGATGGCGTCGCTGCGCGTCAGCGGGAGCGCCAGGCGCGAGACCACCAGGTCGCGCAGCAGGCCCTCGGCGTCCGCGTCCCACGTCGTGCCGCAGTACTCGGCGAGGCCCTCGATGTACCAGAGCGGCGGCAGCCAGCCCGGCGGCTTGCGATGCGCCTTCATGACCTGCGAGAACTTCTCGAGCATGTAGGCGTGCGCCAGCTCGTGCCGTGTCACCCAGCGCAGCCGCGCCCACGAGCCGTTGTGCGGCACCAGCACGCGGCCCTTGATGAGCTCGGTCAACCCGCCCACCGACTCGGTCAGCATCTCCGGCGTCGCGTTCGTCTGCTGGAACAGGTGGTGCGTCGAGTACAGGAGCAGCGGCACCTTGCGGCGCGGCTTCATCGCGAAGCGCCGGTCGTACTCGACCGTCACGCTCTCGGCGAACGCCACCAGCGCCCGCGCCAGGCTTTCCTCCCGCGCGTAGTAGTGGAGCCGGAGGTGCGGCGTCTCGAGCACGGCCCATTCGAGGCGCTCATACTGGACCTTGTTCTGGCCGAAGGCCTGGGCGTCGCCCGCCCGCGGCATGGCGGTGACGAGCAGGAACGCGGTGAGGGCCGCGCAGGCGAGGCGCATGCGGACGCGGGTCTCCGGAAGGGTGATGCGGTCAGGACGTCGTTGCCGGCCCGGTCAGGAGCGCGTCGATACCATACCTGCCGGGCGCGGCGTGCGCGACGAAGCGCGCCGCGAGCAGCGCGCCGTGCGCGAAGGCCGCCCGGTCCTGCGCCACGTGGCGAAGTTCGAGCGACTCGCCCTCGCCGGCCAGAAGGACGGCGTGGTCGCCGACCCAGGTGCCGCCGCGCACCGAATGCACGCCCACCTCACCGGCGGGTCTCGCCCCCACGGCGCCTTCGCGTCCGCAGCGCAGCGCCTCGCGGCCCGCCCCGCGCGCGGCGAGCACGTCGTCGGCCAGCGTCAGCGCCGTCCCCGAGGGGGCGTCCTTCTTGAGGCGATGGTGACGCTCCACGATCTCCACGTCCCACGAGCCCGGCACGGCCGCGAGCGCGGTCGCCAGCACGCGGCGAAGGGCGGCGACGCCGACGCTGAAGTTGCTGGCCCGCAGCACCGCCACCCGTTCGCCCGCGCTGCGCATCGCGGACTCCTGTTCCGGCGAGAGCCCGGTCGAGCCCGAGACGAGCGCCGCACCCCGCTCGGCGCACAGCGCCGCGGTGCTCGCGGCCATGTCCGCCGAACTGAACTCGACGACGACCATGCCGGGCTCGAGCACGGAGCCGAGGTCGGAGGTCCAGACGCCGTCGGAGGCGGTGAACGTCTCGGGGCGGTCCACACGCGCAACCACCAGCAGATCCTCCGCGCCTTCGGCCGCGGCCTCGATCGCGCGCCCCATGCGGCCCGCCGCGCCGACCAGGACGAGACGGATCACGCGCGCGCGGTCGCGCCGGCCAGCGCGACACCCAGGCCTCGCGCGGCTTCGAGGATCGCGCGCTCGCTCGCCGGCTCGACGGGCACGAGCGGCAGGCGAAGCTCATTGGCGATCAGCCCCATCTCCGAGAGCAGGAACTTGGCGGGCCCGGGGTTCGATTCGATGAACGCCGCCTTGAAGATCGGCGCCAGCCGCTCGTGCGCCGCGCGAGCCTCGGCGAAACGTCCGGCCCGCGCGTGATCGGTGAGCGCGCGCATCTCGCGCGGCACGAGCTGCCCCACGACCGAGATGACGCCCTCGCCGCCGACCGCGATGCTCGGCACCGTCAGCGAGTCGTCGCCCGAGAGCAGCGTGAAGCGCGTGCGCGTCTTCACCTGCGACATCTGGTCGAGGCTGCCCGAAGCTTCCTTGACGGCGACGATGTTCGGCACGTCCTGCACCATCGCCAGCACGTCGGCCGTCGTGTTCGTGCCCGTCCGCCCCGGGACGTTGTAGAGGATGACGGGCAGCTTCGTCGCCCGCGCGCAGGCCGTGAAGTGCGCCGCCTGCCCCTTCGGGGTCGGCCGGTTGTAGTACGGCGTCACGACCATCGCGCCGTCCATTCCGACCTCTTCGGCGAGCTTCGTCAGCGTGATCGAGTCGGCCGTCGCGTTCGTTCCGGTTCCGGCGACGATCCAGACACGTCCCCGGGCCCGCTCCTTGACGAACGCCCAGAGCTGGCGCCGCTCCTCGACGGAGCAGGTCGCGGCCTCTCCCGTCGAGCCGCTCACCACCAGGCCCTGCACTCCGCCTTCGATCATCCACTCGACCAGGCGCGCGGTCGCTTCCCGATCGATCCCGCCGCCGCGAAACGGCGTCACCATCGCCACCGAAAGACCTTCGAACATCGTCGCTCCCCTCCTGCACGGATCGCGGAGCATCCGCGACGAGGCGCATCCTAGTGCACTTTCGGGGATTCGGCACCGGCGGCGTGCGGGCCGCCCGCGGCCGGACGCGTTCAGCCCCGGGCGTCCGTCCACTCGCCGCGGAAGGCGATCTCGGCCGGCCCGGTGAGCGTGGCCTCGCGGCCACCGGGGCCGGAGTCGAACCGCACGACCAGGTCGTCGCCGCCGGCGGTGCGCACCGTCACCGGGCTGCGCGCGCCGGCGTCCAGCACCGCCCACAGCGCGCTGGCGATCGCGCCGCTGCCGCACGCCAGCGTCTCGCCCTCGACGCCCCTCTCGTAGGTCCGCATCGCGCAGCGTCCGTCGGGCCGCAGCGCGACGAAGTCCACGTTCGCGCCCGCCGGCGCGAAGCGCGCATGGTGCCGCAGCGGCGGCGCCACCTCGGCGAGGGGCACGCCGGAGACGTCGGCGACGGGCACGACCAGGTGGGGCACCCCGGCACCGACCAGTCGTCCCTCCACCGTCCGCCCGCCGGATTCGAGCCGCACACGCTCGCCGTCCGAAACACGTCCGAACTCGAGCGCGATGCGGCCGTCCGGCACCGACCGGGCGCTCTTGACGCCGGCCGCCGTGCGAAACGTCACCGCTCCGTCGCGGCCCAGCCCGAGGTCCAGGGCGAAGCGGGCGATGCAGCGCGCTCCGTTCCCGCAGAACTCCGCCTCGCCCCCGTCGGCGTTGTGATAGCGCATCGCGAAATCGTGCTCCGGGTCGTTCTCGAGCAGCAGCACGCCGTCGGCGCCCACGCCCCGGCGCCGGTCGCACAGCCGCGCGAACAGCGCCCGTGCGTCCGCGGGCAGGAAGGGTGCGCGATGGTCGAGCACGACGAAATCGTTCGCGGCACCGTGCATCTTCACGAAGCGCAGCGTCACGGCCGCTTCTCCGGCGCGGGCTCCGGCTCCGGTTCGGGGGCGGGCTGCGCCTCGCGATGGAGGAAGAGCACGAACGTGTTGCCGAGCACCTCGCCGCCGGGCGGGATGCGCACCTCCACCTCGATGCTGGCGGGCTCGGTGTCGCGCTTCCAGGCGCGATTCCGGTCGAGGTCGCGGAACGCGCGGACCCGGTAGAGCCCCGGATCCATGCGCAGGTCGAAGCTGCCCGAGGGCGGTACTTCGTAGAGCAGGCGCCGCGTCGTGTCGGCAACCGACGTCACGATCAGCCGAAGCGAACCCGCCTGGCTGCTGATGGTGTCCACCACCACGCCCCCGAAGCGGCCCTGCGCGCGCTGGTTGACGAGCTTGAAGCGGATCCCGGTCGCCGCGGGGTGTTCGGGAGTCAGCGTGACGACGGTGTCGGCCGGTTCGAGGATGTCGCTGCCGGGCTCGAGCGAGCGGTTGTGGTTGAGGTCGGCGAACGCCCAGACGCGCCAGGGGACTCCGGTCTCCAGCCCTGCGATCCGGAAGGAACCGGTGCGGTCCACGACGCCCAGCGCGTCGAAGTCCCGGGCGGTGCTGTCCGGCTGCCGGCCGTCGCGGTAGCACCACAACAGCGTGCCCTGTGCCTGGAAGCCGACCGCCTCGAGCTGGCCCTCGAGGCTGCCGACGGGAAACGTGGACGCGGTGGTGAAGACGATGGTCCGGGGATCGGCGAGGTTGTTGCCGTGGCGGTCGCGCGCGTTGCCGCCGATGAACAGGGTGTAGGCGTGATCGGCCCGCAGCGATTCCGCGGGCACGAGCGTGAGCGTGCGCCCGGCCCAGCGGCGCTGCCGGATCTCGAGCGGCGGCGAGAACTCGACGGCCTCGCCCGTGCCGCGCGGCTCCATGCCTTCGCTGAACGTGATCGAGACGCGAACGTCGCGTGGCACGCCCGCCGAGCCCGAGTCGGGCGAGACGGACACGACGCGCGGCGGCTCGAGGTCCGGCGGCCCGCCCGAAGGCGGCGCCTTCTTCGCGCAGCCCGCCAGGGCCAGGAACGCGAGCAGGGCCGCGATCGCCGGCGCCCGCGCCGCGGACGCCTCAGGCCCGCGGATGGGCCTGCGCATACGCCGCCCGCAGCTTGCGCCGCGAAACGTGGGTGTAGATCTGGGTGCTGGCGAGCGAGCGGTGGCCGAGCAACTCCTGGATCGCGCGCAGGTCGGCGCCCGCATCGAGCAGGTGGCTCGCGAACGAGTGCCGCAGCGCATGCGGCGTCACGCCCAGCCCGGCGGCGGCCCGTGACAGCCGGCGCGCCACGACGCGCTGCACGGTGCGCACCGACAGCCGGCCGGCGCGGCCCGCGAACAACGGCTCGCCGGGAGGGCGCGAGGCCGCTCCCGCCGCCTGATGGTAGCGGTCGAGCGCCGCGAGGGCGCGCTGGCCGAGCGGCGCGATGCGTTCGCGGCGACCCTTGCCGCGCACGCGCAGCAGCCGGCCGGCGCGGTCGAGATCGCCCCGGTTCAGTCCCACCAGTTCCGACACGCGCAGGCCGGCGGAGTAGGCCAGCTCGAGCAACGCGCCGTCCCGCAACGCGAGCCCGTCGTCGGCGCCGGCCAACCGGTCGAGCGCGTCGTTCAGCTCCACCTGCGGCAGCGTGCGCGGAAGCCGGGCGGGCTTGCGCGGCGAGGGCAGGGCCTTCGCCGGCTGCGGCGTCGCGCCGTCCCTGCGGGCGAGGAAGCGCTCGAAGGTGCGCCATGCCGCCAGCGCCCGCGCCGTGCTCGTCGCGGCGTGACCGGTGCGGAAGTGCTCGCGCTGCGCCCGCTCGAGATTCCCGCGATTCCAGCGCTCGCGCGGCACCGGTCGCTCGCGGGACGGAGGAGTGTCGGCCGCGGCTCCGCCGGCGGACGCCGCGAACGGGCGGCCGTCGCGGGCGAGAAAGTCCAGCAGCCAGTTCAGGTCGCGGCGATAGCCCGCGACGGTGTGCGGCGAGGCGCGCCGCGCCGCCGAAAGCTCGCGCAGGAAGGCGTCCAGCTCCTCACGCACTCGCGGCCTCGAGCGGGAAGCGGCTCTTGCAGGTCAGGCACTGCAGGCTCGTTCCGGCCCGGCTCACCTTCTCGACGAGGAACGGCGCGCCGCAGCTCGGGCACGGCGTCGGCCGCGGCCGGTCCCACAGCGCGTAGTCGCAGGCCGGAAAGCGGGTGCACGAGAAGAACGTCTTGCCCTTCCTCGATCGCTTCTCGGCGATCTCGCCCTCGCCGCACTTCGGGCAGCGCACGCCGAGCGTGAACGGCTTGGTGAACTTGCACTCGGGGCGGCGGATGCAGTGGATGTACCGCCCGTACGGGCCGTTGCGGGCGACGAGGCTGCTGCCGCACACCGGACACTCGCCCTCGACGTGCACCGGCAGCTCCGACTCGTCGAGCGGCTGCGTGTGCTTGCACTCGGGGTAGCCCGGGCAGGCGAGGAACGCGCCGTTGCGTCCGAACTTCTTGACCAGCTTGCGGCCGCACGAGGGGCAGTCGATGTCGGTCGGCTTCTGCAGTCCCGCCTTGATCTCCTTCGTCCGGCCCTTCAGGTGCTCGAGGTCCCGCGACAGGGGCGTCCACAGGTCGCGTACGACCGACTGCCACTCTCGCTTGCCTTCCTCGACCTCGTCCAGCTCCTCCTCCATCCCGGCCGTGAAGCGGACGTTGAAGACGTCGGGGAAGTGCTCGACCAGCAGGTCGGTGACGAGGATGCCGAGATCGGTGGGCTTGAGCGAACGGCCCTCGCGCTCGACGTAGTCGCGACGCGTGATCGTCGAGACGATCGTGGCGTAAGTGCTCGGCCGGCCGATGTTCTCCTCTTCGAGCGCCTTGACGAGCGAAGCGTCGGTGTAGCGCGGAGGCGGCTGCGTGAAGTGCTGGTCGGCGCGCACCGGCGACTCCTGCACGGCGTCGGCGTCCGGAGCGAGCGTCCCGCCGGCGGTCGCCTCGCCCGCGACGTGCAGCGGCGTGCCGGATTCGAGCGCCGGCAGGCGGCCCTCCTCGGCCTCGTCCTCCTCGTCGCGCCCGTAGACCTTGAGCCAGCCCGGAAAGCGCAGCACGCTGCCCGCGGCGCGCAGGCCGAGACGGCCGGCCTCGATCTCGACGCTGGTCGCGTCGTACTCGGCCGGGGTCGCCTGCGAGGCGACCGCGCGCTTCCAGATCAGGTCGTAGAGCTTGAACTGCTCGTCGGTGAGGAACGGCCGTAGCGAAGCGGGCGTCCGCTCGATGGACGAGGGGCGGATCGCCTCATGCGCCTCCTGCGCCCCCTTCTTGCTGCGGTAGAAGTTCGGCTTCGCGGGCACGTACTCCGGGCCGAACTCGCGTCCGAGCCAGCCGCGCGTTTCCGCCAGCGCCTCGTCGGAGAGCCGGAAGGAGTCGGTGCGCATGTAGGTGATGAGCCCGACGCTCCCCTGCCCCTTCACCTCGATGCCCTCGTACAGCTTCTGCGCGATCTGCATGGTGCGCTGGCTGGTGAAGCCGTGCCGGTTCGAAGCGGCCTGCTGCAGCGCGCTGGTGTTGAACGGCGGCACCGCGCCCTTGGACCGCGGCTTCGTCTCGATCCCGGTGATGCGCGCGGCGGCGCCGCGCAGCTCGTCCGCGAGCGCGGCCGCGCGCTCGCCCGCCCCGGCGCCGCGCAGCTGGTCCTTCTCGAGCTTCTCGCCGTCCACGCGCGTGAGCCGCGCGGTGAAGCGCTCGCCCTGCGGCGTTTCGTAGTCCACGTCGAGGGTCCAGTACTCCTCGGGGACGAACGCCAGGCGCTCCTTCTCGCGCTCCACGATCAGGCGCAGGGCGACGCTCTGCACGCGGCCGGCCGACAGGCCGTACTTGACCGTGTTCCACACGAACGGGCTGACCTTGTAACCCACCAGGCGGTCGAGGACGCGCCGGCCCTGCTGGGCGTTGTACAGGTTCCGGTCGAGATCGCGGGGGTGCGCGAGCGCGTCGGTCACGGCCCGCTGGGTGATCTCGTTGAACGTCAGCCGCCGGATGGGGCGCTTCGTGCCCTTGAGCAGGTCGGCGAGGTGACACGCGATCGCCTCGCCCTCGCGGTCCGGGTCGGGCGCGAGATAGATGTTGGCGGCGCGCCGGGCGGCGGCCCTGAGCCGGGCGACGACCTGCCGCTTGCTCGGAATCGGCTCGTACTGCGGGGCGAAGTCGTTGTCGAGGTCCACGCCCAGCTTGCTCTTGGGCAGGTCCATGACGTGGCCGTTCGAGGCGAGCACGAAGAAGTCGCGGCCGAGAAATTTGTTCAGCGTCTTCGACTTGGTCGGCGACTCGACGACGACCAGGTTCTTGCCCTCGGCCTTGCTGCCGAGTGTCGCCTCGAGCTCGGCCTCGTCGATGGGCGCGTCCGCTTCGGGCGCGGAGTCCCGACCGGCCGCCTTGCGTCGCACCGCGGCCGGCGCCTTGGCTCGCGTGCGCGGCACCGAACGTTGCCCGGCGGCCGCGCGCTTCCCGGCGGCCGCGGTTCTCCCGGCGGCCGCGCTCTTCCCGGCGGTGGCGCTCTTGCCGGATGCCGGGCGCTTTTCGGGCTCCGGAGCCGCGGAAGCCGTCGCAGGCCTGCTCCGCCTGGCCGTGGTCTTCGTGGCGCGCTTGCGGCCGCCGCCGTCAGTGCGCGACTTCGACGTCGCCATGCCCCGTCTCCCCGTTGCCGCCTGCCGTCGCGTGATCGAGCGCGATACGCGCCGCCACGTCCCGCGCGTGCTCGACGCTGACCGGACGGACTCCGCTGGCCGTCAGCGATTCGAGCACGCGCTCGAACTGCTCCGAGTCCAGGGTGCCCTGCAGCCGCAGGTCGAGCAGGTAGCCCCACGCCTCGGTGCTCAGCGATTCCCGTTCCTCGGCGTTCAACACGCGGGCCGCATGACGTCCGGGCGCGCCGGCGACCCAGCCCGCCGGCTCCCCTCCGTTCACGATGCAGCGGATCGCGAGCACGGCCGACATCACGTCCTCGGAGCTGAAGCCACCTTCCTCAAGCGCCTCACCCAGCGTCTCCAGCGCCAGATCGTCGCCCTCCAGGTGATCCTCGAGCTTGTCGCACAGCAGGCGCAGCAGGCGTCCGACGTCGTCCGGTCCGGTGTGTTGGCTCATGTCCCGCTCTCCACGCCTTCGTCAATGGGCATGTGGCACTTCTTGTACTTCCTGCCGCTCCCGCACCAGCAGGGGTCGTTGCGGCCGACACGCGGAGCGTTGCGGACGGGCTGCGCCGCGACCCGCTCGACGGGCGCCGCGGGCGCGTCGCCCGGAGCTTCGGGCTCGGGGCCGCCGCCGAACGCCTGCGTCTCGGCGTGCCGCGCCACCATCTGCCGGGGCGGCGGCGGAGCCTCGTCGATCACCTCCTGCGCGGCCGCCGGCTGAAGCTGCACGCGGAAGAAGCGCTGAACGAACTCCTCCCGCGTCTCGCCCATCATCGTCTCGAAGGTGGTGAACGCCTCCCGCTTGTACTCGACGAGAGGGTCCCGCTGCCCGTAGGCGCGCAGGCCGATTCCACCCTTCAGATTGTCGAGCTCGTGAAGGTGCTCCCGCCAGCGCTCGTCGAGGGTGTAGAGGTACAGATGCCGCTCGAGCTCGCGCGTGATCCGCGGCGTGAACTCGGCCTCGCGCGCGCGGTAGCCGCGCTCGGCGACGCGCAACGCCGCCTCGAGCACGTCCTCGTGCCGCTCCCCCTCGAGCTCCTCGGACGAAACGGGCGTCATCAGCAGATAGGCCAGCTCGTCGGCGAGGCCGCGCAGGTTCCATTCGTCGCGGTGCGTCTTACCCGCGCCGGTGAAGCGGTCCACGCGGTCGGCGACCACCTCCTGCACGTCCTCGAGCACCCGCGCGCTGATGTCCTCGCTCATGAGCGCCTCGTTGCGCTGGCGGTAGACCTCCTCGCGCTGCTTGTTCATCACGTTGTCGTACTCGAGCAGGTGCTTCCGGATGCCGAAATTGTGCGCCTCGACGCGCTTCTGCGCGCGGCCGATCGAGGCGGTCACGAGGCCGTGCTCGATGACCTCGCCCTCCTCGACCCCCATCTTCTCCATCAGCCCGGCGATCCTCTCGGCTCCGAACAGACGCATGAGGTCGTCCTCGAGCGACAGGAAGAACCTCGACGAGCCCGGGTCTCCCTGGCGGCCCGAGCGGCCGCGCAGCTGCCGGTCGATGCGCCGCGACTCGTGGCGTTCGGTGCCGACGATGTGCAGCCCCCCGAGTTCGGGCACGCCGGCGCCGAGCTTGATGTCGGTACCGCGGCCGGCCATGTTGGTCGCGATGGTCACGGCGCCCTGCTGGCCCGCGCCGGCGACGATCTCGGCCTCCTGCTGGTGGAACTTCGCGTTCAGCACGTTGTGCCGGATGCCGCGGATCTTGAGCATGCGCGACAGCAGTTCGCTCACCTCGACGGTGATCGTGCCCACCAGCACCGGCTGGCCGCGCTCGTGGCTGGCCGCGATCTCGTCGATGACGGCCTTGAACTTCTCGCGCTTCGTCCGGTAGACGACGTCGTTCTCGTCCTGGCGGTGGATCGGCTTGTTCGTCGGGATCACGGCCACGTCGAGCTTGTAGATCTCCCAGAACTCGCCCGCCTCGGTCTCGGCCGTGCCGGTCATGCCCGCGAGCTTCTCGTACATGCGGAAGAAGTTCTGCAGCGTGATGGTGGCGAGCGTCTGGGTCTCGCCCTCGACGTGCACGTTCTCCTTCGCCTCGACGGCCTGGTGGATGCCGTCCGACCAGCGGCGCCCGGGCATCAGGCGGCCGGTGAACTCGTCCACGATCATGACCTTGCCGTCCTGCACGACGTAGTCCACGTCCTTCTCGTACAGGGAGTAGGCCTTGAGCAGCGCGCCGATGCTGTGGATCTTCTCGTTCTTCTCGCCGTAGGCGCGGTAGATCGCGTCGCGCTCGGCCACGCGCTGGTCGGGCTCGAGGTCCTCGCGTCCCTCGAGCTCGGCGAGTTGCGCGGTCAGGTCCGGCACGACGAACTTCTCCGGATCCGACGGCGTCATCAGCGCGCGGCCCTTCTCGAGCAGGTCCACGTTCCGCGACTTTTCGTCGATCGTGTAGAGCAGCTCCTCGTCCAGCTCGTGCAGGCGCTTGTCGCGCAGGTACTCGAGCTCGGCACGGACGATCAGCTTCTTGAGGCCCGGCTGCTCCGAAAGCAGCTTCATGAAGCGCTTGTGCTTGGGCGCCGCGCGCTGGAGCTGGAGCAGCTTGACGCTCGCGTCCCACTCCGACTTGGGGTCCTGGAGCAGCCTCTCGGCGTCCGCCATCGCCGTCGTCACCCACTGCTGCTGGGCACGGACGACCCGTTCGACGAGCGGCTTGAGCTCGTCGAAGCCCTGGTCGCCGGCGTCCACCGGCCCCGAGATGATGAGCGGGGTGCGCGCCTCGTCGATCAGCACCGAGTCCACCTCGTCCACGATCGCGTAGGCGAAGCCGCGTTGCACCTTGTGCTCGGGGCGCACGGCCATGTTGTCGCGCAGGTAGTCGAATCCGAACTCGTTGTTCGTTCCGTACGTGATGTCGCGGGCGTACTGCTCGCGGCGCGTCGCGGGATCCATCTGGTTCTGGATGCAGCCCACCGTCAGGCCGAGCACTTCGTAGATGCGTCCCATCCACTGGCTGTCACGACGGGCGAGGTAGTCGTTGACCGTGACGAGGTGGACGCCGCGACCGGCGAGCGCGTTCAGGTAGATCGGAAGGGTCGCGACCAGGGTCTTGCCCTCGCCGGTCGCCATTTCGGCGATCTTGCCTTCGTGCAGCATGATTCCGCCGATCAGCTGGACGTCGTAGGGCACCATTTCCCAGCGGATCGGGATCCCGCAGACGTCCCAGGTCTGCCCGCACTGGCGCCGGCAGGCCTGTTTGACGGCGGCAAACGCCTCGGGAAGCAGGTCGTCCAGCGAATCCTCGCCGGCGGCCAGGCGGCGGCGGAACTCGACGGTCTTGTCCCGGAGCTGCTCGTCGGACAGGGCGTTCCACTCCCCGTCGAAACGGTTGATTTCGTCGACGATGGGCTGGACCCGCCGGATTTCGCGGTCGTGCTTGGAACCGAAGACGGTCTTGAGAAGGCTCTCGAACATGGGCCGGAGCATAGAGGCTGCGTCAACCGAGGGCAAAAGCAGCCCCGGGAGCAAGCGCGCGGCCCGGTGCGTAGCACCGGGCCGTGGGGTCAGCGGGCGGTGAATTTTTCAGACTTTGAAGACGTGGGCGGCTTCGACCGTGCTCTGTTTGCCGTGCTTCAACTCGAACTCCACCGTCTCGCCCGGGTGCAGGGTCTTGAAGCCCTGGCACTCGATGGCCGAGAAGTGGACGAACACCTCGGACTCCTCCGAGCCCTCCGCGGTGATGAACCCGTAGCCCTTCTGGTCACTGAACCACTTGACGGTGCCACGCGCCATGTGGGGGACCCTCCTGTGCGGAAAATCGACGGGAGTTCGCCCGGACCCGAGGCGCAGGGTGCTCCTCGCGGAGCGGCAGGGTCAAGACCGTTCGGAGGCGGACTCGGCGCGGGCGCGGGCGTTCGGGCGCCGGGACGTCAACTGATCGTGAAGCTGGCGCGCCGCGGAGTGGGTCGGCTCGCACTCCAGCACCAGGGCGATCTGGTCGAGCGCCTGCGGGGTCTGGCCCACCGCCTCGAGGGCACGGGCCAGCTCGATGCGTGCCGCGTGGAACGACGGGTTCAGCTCCAGCGCCCGGGCCAGCGACTCGATCGCGTCGTCGAGTGCTCCCTGCTGCAGTTCGTGCGCGCCGAGGAGCAGGTGCAGGTCCGGGTAGTTGGGCCGCTCGAGCGCCGCCCTACGGAGTTGTTCCAGCGCGCGCGCCGGGTCCGGGAGCAGCAGCAGTTCCTGATAGCGCTGCATCTGCGCGTCGAGCCAGCGGTCACCCGCGTCCAGAGCCTCGTGCAGCAGCGGCGCCGCGTCGTCGAAGTCGGCGCGGCCGAGCCGCTCGAGACCCTGCTGGAAGGTCCCCGGTTCGGCGACCCTGCCTTCGCCGGCAAGCACCCGCAGCGTTTCGAGCGCCTCGCCGATCCGCCCCTCGCGCGCGTCGAGCAGCGCGCGCTCGACGGCGGCGCGCCGGTAGCGCGGGTTGATGGCGAGGGCGCGCTCGAACGCCCTTCGCGCCTCGGCCCGCCGCCCGCGCTGCATTCGCAGGCAGCCGAGCTGGCACCAGTAGTCCGCCCATTCGACGACCTGGGTCGCGATTTCGAGCGCCCGCAGGGCGACCTCCGGGTGTCCGGCGGTCTCCGAAGCGCCGGCGAGATCGCCGAGCGCGGTGGCGTAGCGCTGCACCTCGTCCGGTCCTCCCACCGCCTCGAGCCCGCGGGCGAGGCACTCGACGGCCTCGGCGAAACGGCCCTGGTCGGAAAGCTGCAGGGCGCGCGCGATCGGCGCGATCGGCGAAGCGTCGGATGGGGACATTTCGGCCGGGTTATCGGCCCCCGCGGCGCCGGACTTGCGGGCCTTTCCGGCGGCCCTTCAGCCGGCCATGAGCTTCATGGTGTAGCCGGCCGCGAGGGTGATGCCGAGGTTGTCGTCCAGCGGGATCGGCAGGATCTCGACGAGGGTCGCCGCGAGCGCGCCCGCCACCAGCACCGGAAGCGTGAGCGGCGAGACCGCGCTGACGTAGCCGGCCCACGCGAGGCACGCGAGAAAGCAGCCCGCCGCTCCCTCGAGCGTCTTGTTGAAGACGCGGTGGCGTCCCCAGCCGCGCCCGACGAGCGCGCCCATCGCGTCGCCGAGCACGGTGAATCCGAGCGCAGCCGCGGCGACCGGCTGGGAGAAGATTTCGATCGCCAGCAACGAGGCGAGCAGCAGGTAGGTCGAACCGAGAAGGCTGAAGCGCTCGTGCTCGCGGATCAGCTCCCCGAGGAACTGACGGAAGAACCGGCGCACGCGATCCTCGTGCAGGCGCAGCAGGTCGAGCGCCACCGCGCCGGCGGTGAGCGCGATGAACAGCAGTTCGAACTGCTTGCGCCCGCGCGGCCACGGCAGCACCTCGTGCAGCAGGTCGAGCGGCAGGACCAGGAAGCAGAGGTGGATCGCCTTGCGGCGCGCCTCGGAGAGCCACTGCGGTGAACGCAGAGGCCCGAGCGGTCCGACGGGGGCGGGCGTGGGCTCGTGCACGCCGGAACCTTAGCCCGTCGCAATCCCGCACCGCCAGCGGTGGCGGGATCCGCGCGGCGCGCGGGCGAACGGGCGCGTCCGCGCCGCGCCGCCGAGGTGCGCTCTCGGGGCGTGCGTCCGCCGGACCGGCGGGCATCCTTAAGGAGCGGACGTCGGGCGAAGTTCGCGGTAGGCCTGGCGGAAGCCGAGGATGCGGCGCGCGTAGTCCTGGGAGTCCGAGTTCGAAGCGAACTCCGCGAACAGCGCCTCGCCCCCGCGTTCGATCAGTTCGCGCCAGTCGCGCCGGATCGTGGAGGGACCGGCGTTGTAGGCGGCGAGCGCGACCGCGTCCCGGTCGCCGAAGCGTTCGCGCAGGCGCGCCAGATAGCGCGCGCCGAAGCGAATCGAGGTGTCCGGCGCGAACAGGCCGGCTTCGGTCGGCTGCGGCTCCCGGAGCCAGCGTGCGACGTCCCCCGCGGTCGAGAGCTTGAGCTGCGCCAGGCCCAGCGCGTCGCTTCGCGAGCGGGCGCGCGGGTCGAAGCGGCTCTCCTGCCGCAGCAGCGCCCAGAGCAGCGCGCGCTCGATGCCGAGCGACTCCGCGGCGGCGACCTCGGATTCGAACGCCGGTGGATAGGCCCACGGCGCGATGGCCCACGCGAGGCTGTCGTCGCGCGACTCGCTCGCGGCCGTGAACGCGCGTTCCGCCCAGCGGGTGCCCTGCGCGGTTCGTCCGAGGCGGAAGGCGCGACCGGCGGCGTCCAGCCACTCCGCGGGCGCCGGTTCGTGGCCGGCGAGCTTGGCCGCCAGCTCGCGCATCTCGTCGTCGGCGAGGCCCCAGGCGTCGTCCCAGCGCACGAGCCCGGCCCCCGAATCCGCCGCCACCGGCTCCGCCACGGTGTGCCTCCAGCCGGTGACCCCGAGGGTCTCGCGAGCCGCGGAGCGGTAGAACGAGTAACCCGGCAGGATCGCCACGGTCGCCAGCAGGGAATCGCCGGTCGTGCGCTCGTCACTCCGCAGGGCCACGCCGAGCCAGAACCGCGCCGCTTCCGAGCGCGAGCGGCGCCACCAGCTGCGCGCCGAGTCCCGCTCGCCGCGTGCGAACTCCGCAAGGCCGGCGCGCACGCAGGCCTCGTCCGCGCGCGAACCGCCGAGCCGTGCCACCTCGCGCAGCCCCGCCAGGGCCACGGTCCAGCGGCTTTGGTCCTCGGCTTCCCTCGCCGCCTCCCACCAGGCGGTGGATCGCAGCCCGTCCGGTCCGTCCGATCGGCCGATGGACGCGAACGCCGAGAGCGCCGAGTCGGTCGCCCCCGCGTCGCGCAGGGCGCGCGCGCGCTCGAGCGCGACGCGCAGGCGCGGCAGGCCAGGCGGCGCGTGCGCCGCGGCGCTCTCGGCGGCGGCGAACGCGCTCCGCGGCTGCCGCGCGCCGCGCAGCACTTCGGCCAGCCGCAGCGTCGTCTGCCAGCGTTCGGCCGGCTCGACTCGCGCCCGCAGGTGGCGCAGGCGCCGGAGGGCCGAGCCGCGCGCGCCACGCAGCACCTCGGACTCGGCGCCGGCGCGTTCGTCGGCGACGGCGAGCGACTCGCCGCGTGAGCGGGCGAGGGAGTCGAGCAGGGCGAGCGCACCGCCGGAGGGTCCCAGCGCCGGGTACCGCCGAAGCGTGGCCCGGGCGATGTCCGCGGCGCGTTCGGGGTCTCCGCGCGCCGCCGAGAGCCGTGCCCGCGACAGCGACAGGGCCGCGCGCTCGCCATCGGGCCAGAGAGCCGTCGCCGCACTCGAAAGCAGCGAGTCCGCAAGCACCGTGTCGCCTCTCGCGACGGCCAGCTCGGCGCGTGCCCGCACGGCGTCCCAGGCCCACGGTGAGGCGGCCAGCCGGGGCGAAGCGAGCACCGAGTCGGCGCGCGCCTCGAGGCCGCGCGCGAGGCAGGCGCGCGCGTACTCGCGCAGCGCGACCGCGGGAACGAGCGCATCGGCGGCCCGCGCGGCCCAGGCACCGAGCGTGTCCCCCGAGGCGGCCAGCGCGCGGCCCGGGTCGTGGGCGAGCGTGTCACGAGGGGGCCCGATGCCGCCGGCAGGCGACGGGTCGGGCAGGCAGGCCCGCTCGCACCAGCGCACCCGGCCGCCTTCGAGCCGCGGCCGCCACACCGCCGCTCCCGCATCCGGGGCGGCTGTCAGCGCCAGCAACGCGACCCACAACACGCCGCGTGTGGTGCGAACCCGGGCCGCCCGGTTCACTCCCACTCGATCGTCGCCGGCGGCTTGCTGGTCACGTCGAAGACGACGCGGTTGACGCCGCGCACCTCGTTGGCGATGCGGCTGGCGATGCGCGCGAGCAGTGCGGGCGGCAGGCGCGTCCAGTCGGCGGTCATGCCGTCCACGCTGTTCACCGCGCGCAGCGCGATCACCTTCTCGTAGGAGCGCTCGTCACCCTTGACGCCGACGGTCGAGACCGGCAGGAGCACGGCGAACGCCTGCCAGGTGCGGGCGTACCACTTCGCGCGCCGCAGTTCCTCCATATAGATGGCGTCGGCCCGGCGCACGATCTCGAGGTCGGCCCCGTTCACCGGACCGAGGATGCGCACCGCGAGTCCGGGCCCCGGGAACGGGTGGCGGTCCACGAGGTGCGCGGGCAGTCCCAGCTCGCGGCCCAGCGCGCGGACCTCGTCCTTGAACAGCCACTTGAGCGGCTCCACCAGCTCGAGCGTCATCCACTCCGGCAGGCCGCCGACGTTGTGGTGCGACTTGATGACCTGCGAGCCGTGCCCCGCCGAGGCGGACTCGATGACGTCCGGGTAGAGCGTGCCCTGGGCGAGGAAGTTCACCTCGCCGATACGCTTCGATTCCTCCTCGAAGACGGCCACGAACTCGTTGCCGATGATCTTGCGCTTGCGCTCGGGATCGGCGACACCGGCGAGCTTGTCGAGGAACCGCGCCTGCGCATTCACGACCCGCAGGTTCAGGTGGCGCTTCTCCCCCAGTTCGCGCCACACCTCGGCGGCTTCGTCCTCGCGCATCAGCCCGTGGTCCACGAGCACGCACGTCAGCCGGTCGCCGATCGCGCGGTGAATGAGCGTCGCGGCGACGGTGGAGTCCACGCCGCCCGAAAGGCCGCACAGGACCCGTCCCCCTCCCACCTGCGCGCGGACGTCGCGGACCGCCTCGCGCACGAAGTTCTTCATGGACCAGCCACCCTTCAGGCGCGCCACTCTGAAGAGGAAGTTCTGCAGCACCCGTTTCCCATAGGGCGAGTGCACCACCTCGGGGTGGAACTGGATGAGGTGAAACGGCAGCTTCTCGTGGCGCGCCGCCGCGAAGGCGCAGTTCGAGGTGTGCGCCACCTTCTGCCAGCGCGGCCCGAGCGACTTCACCTCGTCGCCGTGGCTCATCCACGCCCGGAAACGCTTCGGCACGCCGGCGAAGAGCGGCGAGCTCCGGTCCAGGACGAACGTCGCGACGCCGTACTCGGCGTGTTTCGCCTTCGCGACCTCACCTCCCATGAGCTGCTGCGTCACCTGGAAGCCGTAGCAGATGCCGAGCAGCGGCTTGCCGAGCGCGAAGATTCCGGCGTCCGGCATGGGCGCCTCGGCGCGGTAGCCGCTCGCGGGTGAACCCGAGAGGACGATCGCCGAGGGCCGCTTCGCGCGGATGGCCGCGAGCGGCGTGGTGCCGGGCACGATCTCCGAGTAGACGCCCAGTTCGCGCACGCGCCGGGCGATGAGCTGGGTGTACTGCGAACCGAAATCGAGGATCAGAACGATTTCCCGGCTCATCGGCTCAGGCCTTCCTCGCGGGGCCCGTGCGCTTCGCGGCGGCGGGCTTCCGGGTCGTTTGCTTGGCCGCCACCCGGGCGCGGCCGCTCAATGGCGGAACGTCCTGCGATCGGTGAACACCATGGCCACGCCGAGCCGGTCGGCTTCGGCGATCACCTCGGCGTCGCGCACCGAACCGCCCGGCTGGACGATCGCGAGAATCCCCGCCTCGGCCGCATGCGTGACGCTGTCCGCGAACGGGAAGAAGCCGTCGCTCGCCAGCACCACGCCGTGCACGTCGTGCCCGGCGCGGCGCGCCTTCATGAGCGCGACGTCCACCGCATCCACGCGCGAGGTCTGGCCGCTGCCGAGGCCGATGAGCTCCTCGCCGCGCGCCAGCACGACGGCGTTCGAACGCGCCGCGGCGCACACTTCCCAGGCGAACCGCAGCGACTCCGACTCCTCGCGGTCCGGAGCGCGCCGCGTGACCGTGCGCCACGGAGGCGGCGCGCCGGGTTCGCCCCGCTGGAGCAGGGCCCACGGGCCGACGAGCCGCACGGCCCATGGATCGGCGCAGGCCAGGTCTGCCGCGGTCAGGCGCAGCAGGCGGGCGTTCTTCTTGCCGCGCAGCGCCGCGTCGGCCGCGGGCTCGATCCCGGGGAAGGCGATGCACTCGACGAACTGGTCGTGCAGCGCCCGCGCCGTCGCCTCGTCGAGCGTGCGGTTGAAGGCCACGATGCCGCCGAACGACGACAGGGAGTCCGCGTCGCGGGCCAGCGAATAGGCGTCCTCGAGCGTGTCGGCGCACGCCACGCCGCAGGGCTGGTTGTGCTTGACGATCACGCAGGCGGGGCGTTCGAAGCGCCAGACGAGGGAGACCGCCGCCTCCAGGTCGAGCAGGTTGTTGTACGAGAGTTCCTTGCCTTCGCGCCAGGCGGACAGCTCGTGCAACGTGCCGCCGCGCGCGTACAGCGCCGCGACCTGGTGCGGATTCTCGCCGTAGCGAAGCGTCCGCGCGCGCTCGAGCACGAGTGCGTGCGTCGCCGGGGGTTCGCCGGGCGGTCCGAGGCGGCGCGCGAGCTCGGCGGCGATCGCGCCGTCGTAGCGGGCCGTCCGCGTGAACGCGCCGAGCGCCCAGCGGCGGCGGTCCTCCGCGGTCACGCCGCGCGCGAGCGACTCCAGCACCTCGGTGTACTGCGCGACGTCGTGGACCACGATCACTCCCTCGTGGTTCTTGGCCGCGGCACGCAGCAGCGCCACGCCCCCGATGTCGATTTCCTCGATCATGCCGGCGTCCTCGAGCGGCGCGGCGCGCTCCTCGAAGGGGTACAGGGTCACCGCCACGAGGTCGATGGGTTCGAGCCCGCGCGCCGCCAGCGCCGCGAGATCCTCCGGCCGATCGCGCCGCGCCAGGATCGGCGCGTGGACGTGAGGGTGCAGGGTCTTCACCCGCCCGCCGAGCATCTCCGGAAAACCGGTCCACTGCTCCACCGCGGTGACTTCGACGTCCGCCTCCCGCAGATGCGCCGCGGTGCCGTCGCTCGCGAGCAGACGGGTGCCTCCCCCGGCCAGTGCGCGCGCGAACGCCACCGCCCCCGACTTGTCCGACAGGGACAGCAGCGCCGCGCGCGGCCATCCCGGCGTCGCGGTCCGCGGCGCGGCCGGCCGCGGCGACGGATCGTTCATCGAGGCCCTCCCGACAACCTGCGAATCGCCTCGAGGTAGCGTTCCTGCGTCTTCTCCACCACCTCGGCGGGCAGCACGGGAGCCGGCGGCTCGTGATTCCAGCCGCTGCGGTCGAGCCAGTCGCGCACGTACTGCTTGTCGAAGCTCAGGAGCTGGCCGGCCTCGTACTCCGTCCGGTCCCAGTAGCGCGACGAGTCGGGCGAGAGCGCTTCGTCGATCAGGGTCAGCTGCCCGTCCACGCGGCCGAACTCGAACTTGGTGTCGGCGAGCACCAGGCCCCGGTCCCACGCCCAGCGCCGCGCTTCCTCGTAGAGGGCCAGGCTTCGCGTGCGCAGCGCTTCGGCGGTCGCGCGACCGGTGATCCCGCACAGGGTCTCGAACGAAATGTTCTCGTCGTGGCCGGTGTCGTTCTTGGTCGCCGGCGTGAAAATCGCCGGTTCGAGCTTCGCGCCGTCGCGCAGGCCCGCGGGCAGCGCGATTCCGCAGACGCTTCGGGAACGCTGGTACTCCTTCCAGCCGCTGCCCGTCAGGTAGCCGCGAACCACGCACTCGATGTCGATGCGCTGGGCGCGCCGCACGAGCTGGCCGCGCCCCTGCAGCCGCGCGGCGTGCTCGCGAAAGGGGGACGGAAACATCGCCGCGTCGTCTGAGACCAGGTGATGGGGCCGGGCGCTGGCGAGATGCTTCATCCAGAACGCGCTGATGAGCGAGAGAATCGCGCCCTTGCCCGGAATGGGCGTCGGCAGGATCGAGTCGTACGCCGACAGGCGGTCGCTCGCCACGATCACGAAGTGGTCGGGTCCCGCCTCGTAAACGGTCCGGACCTTGCCGCGCCGGAAAAGCTTCGCGCCGGGAACCTCGACGTCCGGCACGGCATTGCGGACTTCGAGGACTTCGGGGGCAACGGCGATGGGGGCGATGTCGTTCACGTTCTCCTCCTGCCGCCTCGCGGGACGGCCGTTCAGGTGATCGCGCTGCTCAGGGAACCGGGTCGCTGCCGGCAGGTGTGGCGAAACGTTCGCTCAGGTGTCGCGGCAGTCGGCCGATCGACGGGATGCTCGGGACCGAACCACCGGCATAATCGCCGAACGGGTCGAGAAGTACGAAGTGCATTCCGGCCGCGCGGGCGCCCGCCTCGTCCACCGAGCGGAGATCGCCCACGTACAGCGCCCGCTCCGCGGGGACGCCCATGCGCGCGAGGCCGATCCGGAAGATCTCCGGATCCGGCTTCTCGACACCCACGATCTGCGAGTCCACCACGAACTCGAGCCCGGTCCGCGTCCCGCTCTCGACGAGGTGCTCCTCGGCGCGTCCGTCGGAGTTGCTGATGCACGCCGCACGCAGGCCCAGTGCGAGCACCCCCGCGATCGCGTCGCTCGCACCTTCGTTGGCCCGCGACCACAATTTCGCGTCCGAAGCCTGGCGCGCGTGCACCGCGGCGAGCGCCTCCTCGAGCAACGGATGCCGGCAGCCCGCCCCCTCCAGCATGCCGGCGTAGTACGCCTCGAGCGCTTCCAGCGTGGCGGCGTTCGGCGGCACGTCACCCGCCCGCGGCCGGCGTCGGGCGGCGGATTCGTCGTACATGCGCCGCCCGCGAACTTCCGCGCGACGCACGGCTTCGGCGTCCGCCTCGACGCCCAGCCCGCGAAGCATTTCGCCGATCCACTCGAAATCGATGCGCACGAGCGTGCCGCCTGCATCGAAGAAGACCGCTTCAAGCGCTGGAGCCAAACCCCTGTCCGACTCACTCATGCGCCGCTTCCTTCGCGTGAAAGACGAGCCGGCCGTCGGCGACGGTCCACGGTTCGCCGAGAAACCGGCGCACGGCCCGCGGGTACAGGGAGTGCTCCGCCTCGTGAAGTCGGGCCTCCAGCGATTCGAGGCTCTCCCCCTGGACCACCGCGACCTTCGCCTGCGCCACGATCGGGCCGGCGTCGAGCGCGTCCTCGACCAGGTGCACCGTGCAGCCCGTCACGCTGACGCCCTGGCGCCACGCACGGCCGATCGCGTCCAACCCCGGAAACGCCGGCAGCAGCGAAGGGTGAATGTTGAGCAACCGTCGGGCGTACGCCGTGAGCATCGGCGCGTGCAGGCGCCGCATGAAACCCGCGAGCAGCACGAGGTTGATGTCGCGCTGCGCGAGCGCTTCGAGCCACGGGCGTTCGTCCTCGAGGCGCGTGCGGAAGGACCCCGTGGGCGGCGTCAGCGCCTCGATGCCCAGGCGCCGGGCGCGCTCGAGGGCCGGCGCGTGGGCGTTGTCGCTGAGCAGCGCCACGATCGTGCCGCCCAGTTCGCCGCGCCGGGCGGCGGCGGCGAGGGCCTCGAAGTTGGAGCCGTTGCCGGAAGCGAAAACGGCGATGCGGACCGGGCTGGAGGCGGGCACGCCGCAATCTAGCGTGACGGCGCTCGCACCGGCAAGGAGGGCCGCGTGCGCACGCTCATCGCCGCGGATCGGGACGGACCGCGACCCGCCGTGCGGGATCGGGTGCGCCACGAGCCGGCGCGCCCTGGCGCCAGTCGAGCCTGCGCACGCCCGCCGCCGAGAGTTCGTACCAGACCGCGCCACCGCGATCCGTCCGGTCCACCACGGCTCCGATCCGCGCGAGCCGCGCCAGCACCCCGGCATCCGGGTGACCGTAGGCATTTCTTCGACCGACCGAGAGCAGCGCGCGCGCCGGCCGAATCCGCGAGAGAAGCGCGGAACCGGTGGAGCTGCCCGAGCCGTGGTGCCCCGCCTTGAGCACCGCCACCACGGGGACGCAGGCGAGCACCGTCTCGACCAGGCTGTCGGCATCGGACGCCAGCAGCGCACGACCACGCCCCTCGCCGATCTCGAGGACGAGCGCGGCCGCGTTGTCGCCGCGACGCGCGAGGGCTTCGTCCGCCGCCCCGGGTCGCGGCGGCCAGAGCACGCGGAAGGCCGGCGTCCCGGGCAGTTCGTCGCCGCGCGCCAGCGTGCGCGCCGCGAAGCGCCATGCCGGACCGCGCACCCCGGGTCGCTCGCAGGGCGCCAGCGTTTCCTTCACGAGCAGCGATCGCCTCACGGCCGGTGCGCCGCCGGTGTGATCGCCGTCGTCGTGGGTCACGACCAGCCGCTCCAGTCTTCGCACACCCGCCCAGCGCAGGAAGGGCAGCACGCTCCCCTCGCCCGCGTCCCAGCGCGCCGTCCTCGGCCCGGCATCCACGAGCCACCAGCGATCCTCCGAGGCGATCGCCAGCGCGTCGCCCTGCCCCACATCCACCGCGACCAGCCACCACCGGCCGGGCGGCGGCGCAAGCGGCGCCGCGAACAACCAGCCCGTCAGCGCCACGGCCAGCAGCAGCGCGCCGAGACGCGCCACGACGCTGCGCGCGTGCGAACGCCCCCGGAGCCCGGCGTCCAGCGGGCGTGCGGCCGGCAACGCGAGGGCGAGCAGGGCCACCGACGCGGCCGCGAGCAGCGGCAACGCGGGGTTCCCTCCGCAGGGAAGCAGCGCGAGCCTCGGCGAGGAAGCGAACGCCGCGATCGCCTGCAGGGCGCCGGCGAGCGGCTCGCACGCGCGCAGGAAGATCGTCCCCGTTCCCGGCAGCGCAGCCTCGAGCGCTCCACCGAGCCAGGCCGCGGCGAGCAGCAGCTCCGAAACGGGCACCGCGGCGAGATTCGCGGCGACGCCCGTCCAGGGCAGCGCGTGAAAGCGCGAGACGAGCAGCGGCAGCGCGGCCAGCTGCGCGGCCAGCGTCGTCGCGACCGGCACGGCCAGCGCCCGGGCACGCGGCCGGCGCTCGAGCGGCGCGAGCAGCGGATCGGAGAACGTGACCAGCCCGAGCGTCGCCGCGCACGAGAGCTGGAAGCCGAGATCGTCGGCCCAGCCGGGCCGCATCGCGAGCAGGGCGAAGGCCGAAAGGGACAACGCCTGCAGCGGATCGAGCGCGCGCTGCGTCAGCCGCGCCGCCGCCGCCGCGCACTCGCCGGCGCAGGCGCGCAGCAGCGACGGCAGCGGGCCGGCGAGCAGCGCGTAGCCGAGCGCGCACGCCGCGCCCGCGAGGGCCCGGGCGGCCAGGCCCCCACGCAGCGCGGCGACGCCACCGCGCACCACCGCGGCCAGCCAGACGACGTGCAGTCCCGAGAGCGCCAGCAGGTGGACGAGTCCCGCGCCGCGCAGGCGTGCGTCCGTCTCCGGCGTCATCGCGCTGCGATCGCCGAAGAGGAGTGGAGCCGCCAGTTCCCGGGCGCCGGCGCTCGTGCCCTTCTCCAGCGCCGCCTCGATCGCGCGACGAACGCGCATGGCCAGCCGAATCGGCACGCTCACGAGGCCGCGGGCCGGACGCACGAGCGCTCCGTAGGCGCTCCCGAGCGCGACCGCACCCGCCGAGGCCGCCGCGCGACCCGCGTCGAAGCCGCCGGGATTGCGCTGGCCCGCGAAGCGCTCGAGCCGCACCAGCGCGTGCACGGTGTCGCCCCAGTCGGCGGAGCAGCCGTGCGGCAGCCGCAGGCGCACCCGCGCCCCGAGCGGCAGGGACGGCGCCGAGGCGACGATGCGGGCCAGCGCGACCGGTTCACCCGCCTCGCGCCGTGCCGGCTCCTCGAGCACGAACACACCGCGCGCGAACACCGCCGCGGCCGGCAGGCCCGCGAGCTGCGCTTCGAGTCGCGCCTGCCTTGCCGCCCCGCGCGCGCCGCCCACGAGCAGCGCGACGATCGCCACGATCAGCGCGCCGGTGCGCGGCGGCGCCCGCAGCGCGAGCGCGGCGAGCGCCGCCGCGGCGACCAGCAGGAGGAGCGCTCCGCCGGCACCGGCGCCGCGGGCGAGCACGAGGCCGCTCCAGAGCGCCACCGCCAGCGGAACGAAGGTTCGCCCTCCCATCGCCGCGCACGCTGGCGAGGAGCGTGCCGTCGTGCCGGCGCGCCCCGCGCCGCAATGAAGCGCGCCGCCCGCGGGACGCGGGCGGCGCAGGTGGTGACGGCGTGGACGAAGGCGTCAGGGTTGTGATCGCGACGACGTCCCGCCTGCCGACGCGAGACTGGAGCGCTGCACTTCGGAGAAGACTTCGTCGCCCTGCTGCGAGACGACGCGCAGGTACCAGCGGGTCGTCCCCTGCTTGTCGAAGACGTTGTCGGGGAAGACCGAGGTCACGACCAGTCCGGCGCCGCTGCGCAGCAGCGTCATCTCGTATCGCCGCCACAGGCCCTCGGGAGTCCGCACGTGCAGCCAGGCTTCGTGGATGTCGGACGCCGCCAGACCCTCGACCGCCGCCGAAACGACCTTCGGCTGGCCGGCCGGGAAGGTGCGCGTGTTGCCGATCGGGGTCAGTCGCGCCGCGTCGAGATCGAGCCCGAAGTTGAACGCGGCGAAGCGCTGGTTGCCGCCCGGCAGGTCGATCACCTGGATCGGTGCGGTCTCGCCCCGCCAGGTCACGCGCAGGCTGTGCGGGCCGCGCGGCAGTTCGACGGACAGCGGCGTCACGCCCTTGAGGTCGCCGTCCACGTACACCTGCGCGCCGGACAGCGGCGAGGCGCCGCGCTCGTCGTTGAGCGTCGCCTGCACCTGGATCACGCCATTGGCCGGGGCGGTCATGGGCCGGGCGATCATTTGCGCGCCGGCGCGCACGCCGACCTGGACCGTCTGGGCCCAGGCGGGCATGCCGGGTCCCGTGAACCCGACTTCGTGCAGGCCGGGCGCGATGCTCTCGACCCGCAGCGGCGCGTACCCCGCGCTCTTGCCGTCAATGGAGACCGCGATCGGCACGTTGGCGTCGGTATCGAGGATCTCGAGGCTGCCGTTGAGCGACTCGTCAATGGAGAGCTTTTCGCCGCGGCGGCCCTTGACGGGCACCTCGACCGCACCCAGGCCCGGCATGACGAGACGGACGACGTGCTCGCCCGGGGGCAGTTCGATCGTCGCCGGGGTGAGCGACGTCTGTGGCTTGCCGTCCACTTCGATCTGTACGCCTCCCGGCGAACTGTTCACGGACACGCTGTAGTGCGCGCCGCCGATGCCGAGAGCCCGCAGCGCCGCCATCACCGGCCCGCCGCGGTCCGCGCCAGGGCTCGCGAAACCACCGACCAGCCAGCCGACGAGGAAGACCGTGACGATGCCGGCAGCCCAGAGACCCGAATGCGGAGGCATCCCGAACTTCGCCGTCGCGACGGGCTGAGGGCCTTCGAGCGAGCGGGCGCGGCGCGTGACCACGGGGAAGGGCGCTTCCGGTTCGACCCCTTCCGCCGGCGCGGCCGGCGCGGGCGGACCGACGAACGAGGGATCGAAGCTCCCGGGCCCCGCCCAGTCCGTCGCCTGCGGCGGGCCCTCGGGCGGTGCCGTGCGTTCGAGGACGATGGGTTCAAAGGCACCCGTCTCGCGCCCGGGCAATGTGACGTTCAGACCCGGCGGTGAGCCGGCGGCAGCGGCGGACGGTGCGCCCTGCGGAACCTCGCCCGGCGTTGGCTCGAACGAAGGCGCGTGTGCGGCAGGTTGAGGTGGAGCGACGGGGAAGGGTCGCGGCGGCGGATAGGTGACCACCCGCCCGATCGGAAGCGGCGGGATCGCCGTGATGCGATCCTCCTCGGGCGGGCCGACGGCGAGTGCGGACGGCAGCGGCGGAATCCCGAACGACTCGTCGGCGCCGACCGGTTCATGGTCGATCTCCAGCGGACTCGCCGCCCGATCGGCCGGGATCTCGGGCGAAAGCTGCGGCATGGCGCCTGACTCGGCCGCTTCGATTTCGCGCAGAAGCGCCTGCAGCTTCTCGTTGATCGCGATCGAGCCCGAGGGCGGACTCGCCGGCGCTTGCGCGGCCGGGGCCGCGGGCGCTTCGCGCCACGCTGGCGACGCGCTGCCGGCGGATGCGGCACGCGAACCGAGCACGTCGGAGAGGCCCGCGGGACGCAATCCGGCGCGGGCGGTCGGGGACGCCGGCGGCGAAACCGGCGAGGGTGCGAACTCGATCGCCGATTGCTCGGCGGGCGTCGGGGGCACGGACTCGGAAAGCAGGGCATCGTAGGCGGAAACCGGAGGGGCATCGCCGCCGACCGACGGTTGCTCCGTCCCGGCCTCGGGCACGACGCGATCCGGCTTTCCCCACTTCATCACACGCGCGAGCCAGCGAGCGACGGGATGCGCGGCTTTCGGCGCGGCCGACTCTCGTGCAGCCTCGAACCGCTCCACGGGTGCCGGGGCAGGCTCCGCTGGCGCGGAATGGAAAGGCGCGGGCGCGGCCAGTGACGGGGAAGCGGAGGACGAGGCCGGCCGGGAATCCGCCGGTGCGGGCGTGTTCGGCGCCTCGGGCGCGTACGATTCGAACTCGTCGCCGGCCGGCGGCGAGGCGTACTCCACTCCCGGCGTCTCCGGCCGGGTGGGCATCGGCACCACCAGTTCCGGAACGCCCGAAGACGGCCACACGGACGGCGTGGACTGGCGCTGGTCGAAATCATGCGCCGAAAGACCGGGCTGCTGCGTCGGCAGCGACTCGGGCAGTTCGTGATAGGGCGCGAACAAGGCCGGAGCGGGAGCTTCGGTCTGCGCCGGCGTGCCGGCCGACGGCGCGGCTTCGGGAGCGGTCGGACGAGAAGGCCGGCCTCCCGCCGTCTCCTCGGCCGCGGAGGCGAACCAGGCGGGCGTCACCTCGGCGCGCGTCGCGGCTCCATCCTGCTCGGCGGGTGCGGACGCGAGCCATTCATGATCCGGCCCGTCGTCCTCCGCCGCGTTCGTCCACTCGGCTTCCAGGGACGCGGGGGCGACGCCGCCGTCCTCGCCGCCGGGCCAGTACTCGAGCGTCACCAGCACGTCCACACCGGGAGCGAAGACCGCAGCCTTCGCTTCCCTGCCGGCCTCGTCCCGCACACGGACCCATTTCGGTTCGACCGGTTCGCCGTCCACCAGCACGTGGACTCTCGCTTCTCCGCACCAGCCGAAGGCGGCGCCATCGGGCAGGTCCACGAATGCGCTCGAGCAGGGACGCGGTGCTTCCAGCTTGTCCCAGAGCTCGGCGTGCGAAAAAAGCAGTCCGGTCAGCGCGTGGTGGATGAGCGCCGGAATGGCCCGCGTGCGCGCGTCGGCTCGCGAAGTCTCGACGGCGACCCCGGCCAGGTCGTGGAGCCAGCCCTCGATCTCGAGCGGGCTGAAGCCCGAGGGGATCCCGAGGACCATGAGCTCGAGCTCGGACCGGCCGATGCCGGCGGTCAGAACTTCACCGTTGGTGCGGGCGGAAACCGCCCACCTCGATGCCGGTCTGCTGGCGAGACTCATCCTGGGGTTCCCTCCCCGTTGGCGTTTGCCGCACGCTCGGGCGCGTGCGCGAACCGCTGGCGCAAGCTAGCCAACGCCCGTGCAAGTGTCAACGGCAGGCGAGGTTGTGGCATAGGACTTGCCGAGTTGAGCGCGGCTGCCGGGCTTTCTTCCCGGCAATCCGTCGCGATCCGGTGCCGCGGAGTGCAAGTTGACGCTTCCTTGCGTTGCGAGATGCATGCCGCGGGGGCTAGGTTTCGCGAGTATTTGCCGCCGAGCGGATGGAACTGCAGACGGAGACCCTTTTCATGACCGACCGCAAGACCCTCCGGCGGGCCCTTCTGGCCGCTGTCCTGATGACGGGGATCCTGCCGGCCAGCCTGCGGGCCGCCGAAAGCTCCGCTCCCCTCCCCGACACGAATCGTCCCGACAGTGCGCGTGTCGCGCGCAGCGAGCCGGTCGTTCCCCTGCCCGACGTCGAGCCGAGCGTCCCCGGGCCCTTCCAGGCCGATTCCGAGCTCGCCGACAGCGTCATGCTGGACCAGCCGGCGATCGAGGACGTTCCGCTGCAGGTCAACGCCGACGTCCTCAAGTGGATCGAGTTCTTCACCGGCGCCGGCCGCAGCACCTTCGAGCGCTGGCTCAAGCGCTCCGGCCGCTACATGGAGCTGTTCCGCACCGTGCTCCAGAAGGAAGGCCTGCCGCCCGACCTGGTGCACCTCGTGTTCGTGGAGAGCGGCTTCAACATGAACGCGCGCTCCTACGCCGCCGCCGTGGGACCCTGGCAGTTCCTGCGATCCACCTCGCGGCTCTTCGGGCTCAACGTCAACCAGTGGGTGGACGAGCGCAAGGATCCCGAAAAGGCGACCGTGGCCGCGGCCCGCTACCTCAAGCACCTGTACGGCATTTTCGGCGACTGGCCACTCGCGCTGGCCTCGTACAACGCCGGCGAAGGCACGGTCCTGCGCGCGATCAAGTCGCAGGGCACGACGAACTACTGGGACCTCAAGCTGCCCCGGCAGACCGAGCAGTACGTTCCGCAGTTCATGGCCGCGCTCGCGATCACCCGCAACCCGGTCAAGTACGGGTTCACCGAGGTCGAGTTCGACGACCCGATGCGTTTCGACGAGGTCGCCTTCAAGGGCGCCGTGGACCTGCGCTCGATCGCGAAGCTCGCCGACTGCTCGATCGAGGACCTGAAGGACCTGAACCCGGCGGCGCGCACCACGCGCCTGTCCGGCGCCAGCGGCGTCACCACGCTGCGCGTCCCGGAGGGCAGGAGCGGGCTCATCCAGAAGCGGCTTGCCGAGGGCGCGAAGCTGCCGGCGGTGAGTCTCACCGTGCGCCACAGCGTGCGCCGGGGCGAAACGCTCGGCGGGATCGCCCACGACTACTCCGTGAGCGCCACGAAACTCGCCGCCGTGAACGGCTTGTCGCGCAAGAAGCCGCTCCGCCGCGGAATGATGCTGACGATCCCGGCTTCCGCGCAGGCGCCGACTCCTTCGGTCATCGATCCGGACGATCCGCGCGCCTCCACCGACTACGTGCCCAGCCGAAAGATCGGTCTGCCCGTCCGGCTCGACGGCAACAGCGACGCCTCCGACCGCGTCAACCACATCGTTCGCAAGGGCGAGACGCTCGAAGGCATCGCCGCCCAGTACGGCGTGAGCGCGGACGACATCCGCACCTGGAACAACCTGGACTCCGGCAAACTTCGGGTGCGCCAGCGGCTGCGGGTCCATTCCCCGGAGGACGCGGCGCTGGCCAACGCCGCCGCCGACAGCGCGAGCATCGCCGCGCTGAAGATCAAGGTCCGGAAGCACTCCGGCTCCTCCCGCGGCAGCCACATCGTGCGCGCGGGCGAGACCCTGTCCTCGATCGCGAAACGGCACGGCACGACGGTTCACGCGCTCAAGCGTGCGAACGGACTTTCCAGCTCGTTCGTCCGTGCCGGTCAGCGCCTGCGGCTGCCGGCCTGACGCGACCGCCGGACACGAGAGCCCCGCGTGCGGCCACCGCACGCGGGGCTCTTCGCGTTCTCCGGGCGCCGCCCGTCAGTGCATGGACTCCGGACCGTCCACCACGCCGCCCGAGGGCACCGGCGCGGAGAAGTCCTGTTCGCTGACCGAAGCGCCGATCCGCGCGTTCTGGCCGATGGTGATGCCGCCGGGAATCCGCGCACGCTTGCCGACGATCACCAGTCCGCTCGACAGGTGCTCCGGGCAGGCGCGATTGGGCGCCCGCTCCTCGCCGTGACCGAGCTGCGCGCCGGGCCCGATCTCGACCTCCTTGTCCACGATGCAGCGACGCAGTTCCGCGCGCGGGCCGACGACGGAATCGTGCATGACGATGCTGTCTCGGATGACCGCCCCGGGCGCGACGTCCACGCCCGGGAAGAGCATCGAGTTCACGACCTGGCCGGCCACGCGGCAGCCGTTGGCGATCATGCTGTGCGCGATCTTCGCGCCGTGCTCGATGCGCACCGGAGGGCGGTCCGCGCTCTGCGTGTGGATGACCCAGGAGCTGTCGTGCAGGTCGAGCGGCGGCCGGTCCGAGAGGAACGCGAGGCTCGCTTCGTAGTACGAGTCGAGCGTTCCGACGTCCTGCCAGTAGCGCGGAAAGCGATACGCGTAGACGCCCTCGTCGCGGGCGATCATGCGCGGCAGGATGTCCTTGCCGAAGTCGTGCGAGGAATCCGCGATCGCCGCGTCCTCGACGAGCAGGCGGATCAGCGCCTCCCGGTCGAACAGGTAGACGCCCATCGAAGCCAGGCGTGAACTCACCGGCCCCCTGGGCTTTTCCTTGAACGCGGTGACGCGACCGCCCGCCTCGGCCTCGAGGATGCCGAACTGGCTGACGTCCTTCTCCGGCACCTCGGTCACGGCGACGGTCATGAGCGCGCGATTCGCTCGATGAAACGCGTACAGGACGTTGTAGTCCATCTTGTACACGTGGTCCCCCGACAGGATCAGCACCTCGTCCACGCGCCGGCGCTTGAGATGCTGGAGGTTCTGGTAGATCGCGTCGGCGGTGCCCTTGTACCAGTCGCTCTGGAACGCGCCCGGCGCGGGCTGAAGCAGCTGGATGCCGCCGCGTGAACGGTCGAGGTCCCAGGGCCGGCCGATTCCGATGTGCAGATTGAGCGACGTGGGGCGGTACTGGGTCAGCACGCCGATGTCGTAGATGCCGGAGTTGACGCAGTTCGAAAGCGTGAAGTCGATGATCCGGTACTTGCCGCCGAACGGCACCGCCGGCTTGGCGCGCCTTTCGGACAGCAGGCAGAGCCGGCTGCCGACTCCGCCGGCGAGAATGAAGGCGTAGCGCGCCTGGTTCATCGGATCTCCTCGAACCAGAGCCGGTTCGGAATCATCACGCCCGACGGAATCCTGCCGTCCTGGAAATCCTCGTAGCGGCCGCCGACGCCGATGGACGCCGGGCGCTCGACGTGGCCGCCGGGCGGGATCCACGCGTCCTTGCCCACCAGCACGAGCCCGCCCAGCCACGCCAGCTCGGCGGGGCCGGCGTGCGTGCCCTCGCCCACCACCGCACCCGCCCCCACGCGCACGTACTTGTCGAGGATCGCGCCGTCCACGCGAGCGCCCTCCTCGATCCGGGTGTCCGGCAACACCACGGAATCGGTGACCTCGGCTTCCCGTGCGACGTGGACGCCCGGGAACAGGATCGAGCGCCGGACGCGCCCTTCGATGCGGCTGCCGTTCGCGATCAGGCTGTCCTCGATCTCGGCGGACCCGGAGACGATCATCGGCGGACGCTCCTCGTCACGGGTCAGGATCGGCCAGCGCGCGTCGTGAAGCTGGAAGCGCGGCTGTGGCTGAACCAGCTCGAGGTTCGCGCGGTAGTACGAGGCCACCGTGCCGACGTCCTCCCAGAAGCCGGTGAACTCGTTCGCGTAGACACGCTCGCCCGCCTCGACGAGCGGACGCAGCACGTCGAGCACCAGGTCCACCGGACGCGTGCGCAGCATCTCGCCGAGCACGCCGAACTCGAAGACGTAGACGCCCATGTTGGCGAACGGCGACGCGCTTCGCTCGGGCTTCTCCTCGATTCCGCGCACGCGCCCCGCGCGATCGCTCGTGACCATGCCGAAGCGCTGCGTCTGGTCCGCCGCCACCCTCGTGACCGCCATCGTCACCGAAGCGCCCCGCTGCTCGTGCGCCAGCAGCAGCGCGCGATAGTCCATGCGGTACACGTGGTCGCCCGACAGCACCAGCACGCGCTCCGGCCGGAGCTCGTCGAGGAGACTCCAGTTCTGCGCGATCGCGTCCGCCGTTCCGCGGTACCAGCCGGCGTGGCTGCGCGTCTGGAACGGCTGCAGGATCACGACACCGCGCTGGCGACGGTCCAGGTCCCACGGCCGCCCGGCGCCGATGTGGTCGTTGAGCGAGGCGGGCGCGTGCTGCGCCAGCACGCCGACGTGCTCGATTCCCGAGTGGCAGCAGTTGCTCAGAGAGAAGTCGATGACGCGGTACTTGCCGCCGAACGGCAGCGCGCTCACCGCACGCTCGGCCGAAAGCACGCCGAGCCGCTCGCCGCCACCGCCCGACAGGATCAGCGCCATGATGTTGCGCATCGCATGTCCCCCGCCGAGCCGCGCACCACGCGCGGGCGCACGGATCGGAGCCTCCGGCAACGCTGTCTTCCCTGCCCGTGCGACCACACGACGATTCGGGGCGGAGCCTAGTCACGCCCGCTCGCGCGGGTCAACCTGCGGCGCGGCCGAAAACGATTCGCCCGCGCGGCTCGGAGCCGCGCGGGCGTCGCCACCAGGGGATGCGGGTCACCAGCTGTAGGACAGGCTCACGAGGTGCGTCGCGTCGAGCCCCGTGTCGTCCGGGAACGCGGGGTCGTCGGCCGCGAAGAAGCGGCTCAGGGCCGCGGCGTAGTCCGCGCCGAAGTGCCGGTAGCGCAGGCCGAGCCCGAAATCGAGATCCTTGCCGCCGATTCCCGAACGCAGCGCAACGGTGTTGCGGTACCAGTACTCGAGCCCGGTGCGCAGCTCCGCGGTCGTCCTGCCGAGCTTGAGCTGCGAATCGTACGTGCGGTTCTCGAAATTCCAGCCGAGGTCCACCGCCCACGTCAGGGCGTGCCCCCGGGCCGGGTAGAAGTTGAACCCGGCCGCGGTGGTGATCGAGGGCGCGACCGACTCCCGGACGCCGTTGTTCCAGCTGATGAAGGTCGTGGTCAGGTCGTGCACGACCGCCGCGATCGTCACCGCGTCGCTCGGCATGTAGGTCAGCCCGGCGTCGAGCCCGGCGCCGAAGGAGGTCGCGTGCTCGCCCGGAATCGTGTCGGGAATGCTCTGGCGGACGAACTTCACCGTGCCCCCGAAGCACCAGCGCTGGCCCTGCTGGCGCGCGTACGACAGCCCGACCGCGATGTCGTTGCTGCTCGCCATGAACAGATCCTCGGAGCGCAGCAGCAGCCGCTCGCCCGGATCCCACTGGCCATTGCCCTGTCCGTTGCCGGGAGTGAGCGGGTCGTTGTCGGTGCCGTAGTCGAGCCACTGTCCCGGCTGCAGCCCTCCCGGCCGGGGCGTGATGGGGATGTCGTTGACCCCCACCCACGTCATCGTGACACCCAGCGCGGCGCGCCGGTCCTGTCCCGCCTTGAGCGGCATCGCGAGCCCGCCGAAGTTGTGGTTGACGAGGCTGCCGAACTGTTCGGCGTGCTGCAGGAAGCCCTCGCGGTACGGCAGGTACACGAGGCCCGCCGGGTTCCAGTAGGGCGCCGTCGCGTCGTCGGCGACGGCGGCGAAGGCGCCGCCCATGCCGACGGCGCGCGCGCCGACCGGGATCTTGAGGAACTCCGCGGCGTACTTGGTGGCCGACGCCGGCACGGCGAGGAGCGCGGTGAGAGCGGCGGCAAGAGCCAGGCGGGCGAACGCGCGGGTCATTCTGTTCCTCGGGTGACGCGGCCACTGAAGGACGTTTCCCGCGGCCCTGCAGGCTCGCGAAGACGGCGACAGGGCAGCCTAGGAGGCCGCCGGATTACATGTCAACCGGTCCGGGAACCGGCTTCCATTCGGGCATGCTCGCCTCGCCGATCGGACGCGCGATGCGCCATTCCCCGCGCAGGCGAACCAGCTCGCTGCCGGTCTGGAACATCCGCTCCTCGCCCGTCCCCGTCGGCCGGTAATGCACCTCGTAGGTCACCAGCACCCGCCCGCTCGTCACGGGCAGGGACCGGAAGCCGTCCAGCCACAACTCGTCGGTCGGAGGCAGGAACCACAGCGCGCCCGGCATGGGCAGGTCGTCACGCAGCTCGGCCTGGCATTCGAGCACCTCGTCGCAGTCGCCGCCCGCGAGCGCGCCCCAGTAGCTGAGCAGCGTGCTGCTCGGCGAACGGAAACGCGGATCGAGGCTGTAGCGCTCGCCCTGCCCGAGCAGCGAAAGGGCGAGAATCACGATGAGGGCCAGGCTCGAGGGCCGCACCCCACGCCGCGCGGGCGCCACGGATTCGGACCCCGCACCGACGCCGTCTACTACCCCGGCAAGGGCGTGGTCCGTTCCGGATTTCTCGGGCGCTCTCGGGTGCAGCAGATCGAGTCGCACGTGCGCTCGCTGTCGCCGGCTCTGCATCCCTGCGCGGCTGGCACGCTGTGGGGGGAAGACTTTGGAACGCGTTCCGGCGCGGTCCTCGAGCTCACGCGGCGCGCACAACCAGCGCACGATTCGTTCCCGGGCGCCACGCGGCCGTCGGCAGGCTCGGCGGCACTTCAACCTCCGCTGGAAGCAACCGCCACAGACTATGGTAGATCAGCGGTTACGCGGGCGTCTCGTGCGATCTTCGGGTCTGCTTCGGCGTCCGTCCGACTTGCGCGGAGGCGCTTCGCGGCGTGGGCGCGCGCGTTCCGGCCCACTCCTGCGTTCGCTTCGGGGTGAAATGGCCCGCGCGGGCCCGCGTCCCTGGCCCGTGCCGCGGTCTGCTCGGGAAGCGCGCGCGTCGCCGCCGCGCGCCTCGCCACGTCGGGGCTTACCGTCCTCCCGGCGTCGTCGTCCTGGCCCGGCGCCGCTGCGCGGACCATTCGACTCCCGGAACCCGGCCTTCGCGGGTCCGCGCCGGAACCCGGGTGCGTGCCAGGGCGGCGACTCGCCGCGGCCTGCCACGTTCGGACGCCGCGAGCGGAATGCTTCGTCGCCGCGGTCCCGGCTCGCGCGCGCGGGCCATTCCTCCGCCCCGCCGGCATCCCCGGCTTCCGGTGCGAAGCCGCCTCCCGGAATCCATCGGTCCTCCACCTCGGCCGCCTCGTCCCGCCGCGCGCCCCTCGCGGCGCGCCCCGCGGCCGGCGGCGTTCGGCGGGCCGCCCGGGCGGGCCGCTCCGGCGCCGAAGCGGGTGCGCCGCGGCGTCGCGGCTCCGACGAGGCGGCTCGCAGGCGCTCGACCTCGGAGTCCGCAAGCTCGCGCCACATGCCGCGCGCGAGCGGTCCCAGCCGGACGGGCCCGTAGCCCACGCGGTGAAGGCCCGTGACGTTGAGACCGACGGCTTCGCACATGCGCCGCACCTGCCGGAAGCGACCCTCGTGGATCGCGATTTCGATCATGATCGCGTCGAAGCCCGGATCGATGCGCCGCACGCGAGCCGGCGCGCTCGTCACGCCGCGCTCGAACTCGACGCCGCGCGCGAGCCGCTCCAGCTGCCGCGGGCCGGGCTCGCGGTCGAGGCGCACGCGGTACACCTTCACGACCCCGTAGCGCGGGTGCATGAGGCGATGGGCCAGGTCGCCGTCGTTCGTCAGCAGCAGCAGTCCGCTCGTGTCGGCGTCGAGCCGCCCGACCGGAAACAGCCTCTGCCCGCGCGGCAGGAACTCCGCGATGGTCCGCCGGCCCTGCGGATCGTCGAGCGTGGTGATGACCCCGACCGGCTTGTTGATCACGAAGTAGGAGTGCTTCTGCGATTTCGGCAGCGGGCGGCCGTCCACTTCTACGCGATCCCGCCGCTCGTCGATCATCGTTCCGGGCTCCAGGACGACGCGCCCGTTCACGCGCACGCGACCCTCGGCGACGATCGCGTCGCACTTGCGTCGCGCGCCGATCCCGCGGCTCGAGAGCAGCTTGTTCAGGCGAATCGTCATGTCCGTCCCCTCAATCGGTCAGCCGCTCGATCACGGCGCGCTCGTTCGGAAACTCCGCCAGCAGCGGGGCCCGGCGGCCCGGCTCGAAGTCACCGTACTCGAATCCCGGCGCGCACGTGCAGCTCACCAGCGCGAAATCGGCCGACGCGGCCAGCTCGGCGCCGAACCAGCAGCCGGCCGGCACGAGCCCCTGCAGCGCCTCGCCCCGCGCGGCGTCGCGGCCGAGCACGATCCGCCGGTGGCCCCCGGGGCCGAGCAGGTGCAGGTGAAGCGGCCCGCCGTCGTGAAAGAGCCAGAGTTCGTCCGCGCGCAGGCGGTGAAGGCGCGAACGCTCACCGGCGCGCAGCAGGTAATGGATGGCGGTGGCGATGGAGCGCGGACCGGCGAAGCGGTCCGGCAGGCCGCCCGCGGTCTCGGCCGAACGATACGTCTCGCGGAACACCCCGCCCTCCGGATGCGGCACGAGGTCGAGCGTGCGCACCCAGAACTCGGCGTCGGCGTTCATGGGCACCGGGACGGCGGCGCCCGCTACCGGCCGGAGTCGTCGCCCGACAGGCGGGCGGTCAGACGGTCGCCCTCGCCGACTTCTTCATCGTCCTCGTCGTCGGCGTCATCCTCGTCGTCGTCGTATTCGTCATCGTCGTCCTCGTCGTCGGCGTATTCGTCCTCTTCCTCTTCCTCTTCCTCTTCGTCCGACGACTCGGCAAGGTCGCCCGCGCCGGCGAACATGGACTCCACCGCCCCGGCCGGCTCCGCGACCCGCGCCATGGCGAGGGCCGCCTCCGCCCGCGCGGACTTGGCCGCGGCGATCGCCGCGTCGGCGTCCTCGAGCGAGAAGGCGTCCGACGGCGCGGCCTCCGAATCCGACGGAGGCGCCTCGAGCGGGACCGCGACGCCTGCCGCCGCGCCGGCGGAGAGCGCGAGCGGCATGCCGTTCGCCGGGTCCATTTCGAGCATCTCGAGCTGTTCCGGCTCGCGGGCGGCGACCAGCGCGCGCAACTCCTCCGGGCGTGGAAGTTCCGTGAGGTCGCGCAGCCCGAAGTAGTTGAGGAACTCGGGCGTCGTCCCGTACAGCAGCGGGCGGCCGACCACGGTCGAGCGGCCCTTGATGGTCACGAGGTTGCGCTCCAGCAACGTCGCCAGCACGCCGCTCGCGTCCACGCCGCGAATCGCCTCGATCTCGCTCTTCGTGACCGGCTGCTTGTAGGCGATGATCGCCATCGTCTCGAGCGCGGCGCGCGACAGCCGCATGCGGCGCTTGCCGCGCAGCATGCGCGTCACCCACTCGGTCTGGCCGGCGGCCGTCGTGAACAACCAGCCGCCCGCCATCTCGCGCAACTCGACGCCGGCGTCGCGCGAGGCGTACTCCTCGCCGAGGTCCTTCAGGGCCACGGCCACTTCCCCGGCGTCGGACTCGAGCGCCTCCGCCAGCAGCATCAAGGACAGCGGCTGGTCCGAGGAAAAGAGCAGCGCTTCAACCGCCGAGCGCAGGTTCGATGGAGGCATGGGTGTCGTTTCCTTCCGGCAGCTTCGGGAGGATCAGGATTTCGGCGAAGTTCGCCTCCTGCACCACCACGATCGTGCCCAGCTTGACGAGTTCGAGGAGCGCCATGAACGAGACCACGATTTCCATGCGGGCCCGGGCGCTCGACATCAGATCGGAAAAACGCAGCCGGCCGTCCTCGGCGACGGTCCGGGCGATGAACGACATCTTGTCCTCGATGTCGTAGACGTCGGTGCGGACTTCGTAGACGACCCTCTCGGGACGCCGCGCGAGCACGCGATTCAGCGCCTCGAGCAGGTCGAAGAGCGTCGCCGGCGCGAGCGGCAGCGGCCCGGCGTCGTCCTCGGTGGGCACCATGCCGCGCTCGAACAGCCCGCGCCGCTCGCCTTCCTGGGACTTGAGCGACTCGGAGGCCTCCTTGTAGAGGCGGTATTCCAGCAGGCGCTGCACCAGCTCCTCGCGCGGGTCGCCCTCGTCCTCCTCCTCGTCCGACCGGGGCAGCGGCAGCAGCATCTTGGCCTTGATCCGCATGAGCGTGGCGGCCATGACCAGGAACTCGCCCGCGACGTCGAGGTCGAGCGCGCGCATCAGCTCGAGCGTCTCGAGATATTGCTTCGTGATGTGCGCGATCGGGATGTCGTAGATGTCGATCTCGTCGCGCTTGATCAGGTGCAGCAGCAGATCGAGCGGCCCCTCGAAACGCGGAAGCTTGAACGTCACCGTCGGCCGCGGGGCGCGCACGAGCGGCCCGCCTTCGCGATTGCGAACCGCCGGGCTTTCGACCTGAAGGTCGTGGGGCACATCGGATCCGGCCGGCCGCCCGCCGTTGCCGCCACCGTCCGCCGCCGTGGCGGTCGCGTCGGCCGGACCGGCTCCGGGCGGAAGGTCGTCGCGCTCCTCGATCACTCGGGCTCCACGACGGACTTGACGCCCATCGCGCTCCGCACCTGCTCCATGGTTTCGCGCGCCGTCTCGCGGGCGCGCCGGGTGCCCTCGTTCAGAACGTCGCGCACGGCGTCGGGGTCCTTCGCCCAGCGCTCCCGGCGTTCGCGGATCGGCCGCAGGGCCTCGGTCAGAACTTCCGTCAGCCGCTTCTTGTCGGCGACGCAACCCAGGCGCCCGGCGCGGCACGCGATCGCGATGGACTCCGCTTCGGACGGATTGAACTTGCGGTGATACTCCCACACGACGCAGCCGGCATGCACCGGTTTTCCCTCGGCGTCGAGCTCCGAATAGTCGGCCTCGGGCCGGCCCGGGCTGTCGCGATGGATCTTCTTCGGGTCGGTGTAGGCCTCGCGGATCTTCTTCGCCAGGACCTCGGGCTCGTCGGCGAGCAGGATCGTGTTGCCGACCGACTTGCTCATGCGCCTGCCGTCCAGGCCACGCAGGCGCGCGAACTCGGTCAGGACCGCCTCCGGCTCGGTCAGGACCGGCTCGCGTTCCCGGCAATAGACGTGGTTGAAGCGTCGAGCCAGCTCGCGGGTCAGCTCGACGTGCGGCACCTGGTCCTCGCCCACCGGCACGTGCGTCGCGCGGTAGAGCAGGATGTCCGCCGCCTGCAGGACGGAGTAGCCGAGATGACCGTACGAGATCGTCTGCTCGTCCAGGTGCAGGTCGCGGATCTGCTCCTTGAGCGTCGGGATGCGCTCCAGGCGCGCCTTGCTCACCAGCATGCCGAGCAGCAGGTGCAGTTCGGCGTGCTCCTTCACCGCCGACTGGACGAAGATCACGCTGCGGGCGGGGTCGAGCCCCGCGGCCAGCCAGTCGAGGACCATGTCCCAGGTGTTCTGCTGCAGCCGGCTCGTGTCCTCGTAGCCGGTGGTGAGCATGTGCCAGTCCGCGACCATGTGGTAGTTGGTCCAGCCGGCATCCTGCAGGCGCACCCAGTTTTCGAGCGCGCCCACGTAGTTGCCGAGGTGCAGACGGCCCGTGGGGCGCATGCCCGAGAGGATGCGGCCCGTTCGGGCGGCGGACGCGGTCAACGGGAACTCCTTCCTTGGCTTGGCCGGACTTCGTGCGCGGCAGACTATAAGACGGTCCCGGCAGGGTCAATACCCGCGGCCTTCAAGTAACGCGTGAACCTCGCGCCCGATCTCCGTGCGGGGCGAGGCCGCGTCGCCCGGGTCGTCGCGCGATCGGCCGACGCCGCTCAGCCGAGCCGTCGGACGACGATCAACGTCACGTCGTCGTTGGCGCCCTTCTCGCCCGCCCACTCGGTCACCGCCGCGACGATGCGGTCGAGGATCTCGGCGGCTGGCGCGTCCGAGTGGCGGCGCACCAGATCCTCGAGCCGGAGCTCGCCCCAGAGCTCGCCGTGCTCGTTCTCGGCCTCGCTCACGCCGTCGGTGTACAGCACCAGCACGTCGCCGGGCTGAACGACGATGGGCCGCTCCTCGTACAGGGCGTCCGGCAGCACCCCCAGCGCGACGCCGCCCTCGACGAGCTTCTCGCAACCGCCGTCACGGTGAATGAGCAGCGGCGGATTGTGGCCCGCGTTGCTGAAGATGAACACCCCCGTCTTCCAGTCGAGCACGCCGTAGAACGCGGTCACGAACTTGTTGCGCTCCGTGCTCTCGTGCAGCAGCAGGCTGGCCTTGCGCATCACCGCGCGAATCGCGAACTCGTTGCGGATCTCGGCGAGCAGGCTCATGCGGAAGCCGGCCATGATGAGCGCCGCCGGAATGCCCTTGCCGGAGACGTCGGCGATCGCCAGCCCGAGGCGCGACTGGCTGACCGGGATGAAGTCGTAGTAGTCGCCGCCCACCTCGTCGTGCGAGATCGAGGTGCCGGCGAGATCGAATCCCGGCACGTCGGGCGCAGCCGACGGCAGGAAGGAACGCTGGATGTCGCGCGCGATCGCCAGCTCGCGCTCCAGGCGACGTCGCTCCAGCAGGTCACGCCCGATGCGCGCGCGCTGCAGCGCGACCGCCGCCTGCGAGGCGAACGCCGAGAGCAGCTCCAGATGCCCTTCGTGATAGGCGTCGCCGATGTCGCTCTCGAGGTTGAAGACGCCGATCAGCTGACCCTCGACCACCATCGGCGCCGCGAGCTCGCTGCGCGTTTCTGGCCTGGCGGTCACGTAGCGCGGATCGCTGCGCACGTCCGGCACGATCACCGCCTCGCCCGTCTTGGCCACCCAGCCGACGATGCCCTGCCCGATCTGCAGGCCGAAGGCCTCCTCGGAGCCTTCCGGGTATCCCGATTCGCTCACCACCTCCAGGGACCGCGTCTTGCGGTCCACGAGGTAGACGGCGGCCGCGTCGTAGTCCACGACCTGCCGCAGCGACTGCATGATCGCCTCGATGACCTCCTCGAGGTCGAACGGCGCCGCGAGGGCGCGCGTGATGTCGAGCAGCACGCCCTTCTCCAGCGCGCGGCGTTCGATCTGCTGGTAGAGCAGCGCGTAGTCGAGCGCGAACGAGACGCTTTCCGCCGCGACCTCGAGGCGGTCGAAATCCGCGTCGGTGAAGTCGCCGGCACGCTTGTCCAGGCACTCGATCGCGCCGAAGGCTTCGCCGCGACGCAGCAGCGGGACGACGAGCGCCGAGCGGAACGGCGCGCGCGGGCCGCGCAGCCCCTCGGGAGGGGCCTCCCCCTCGGCGAGACGGAGCGGCCGGCCGCGCTCGATCACCCAGCCGGCGAGGCCTTCGCCCGCGCCCTGGCGCCGCTCCTGCGGGGCGCCGGCGCCATCGGGGAAGTCGCGCGCGACCAGCCGCCGCCCGCCGCGGCGCGCGACCCAGATGCGCGCCTGTTCGCAGTCCACGAGCTTGCCGCACAGCAGCGTGGCCGCACGCAGCAGATCGAGCAGGTGATGCGGGCCGCTGATTCCCTCCGGGCCGATGAGGGACTGCGCCGAAATGCGCGGCAGTGCCGCGTCGGCCGGCCCGGGCAGGGACGTCGAGGTGGGTTCGCTCACGCACGCACGCTAGCAGGGAGCCCGGCGCGGGCCAAGCCTGCCGCGGCGGCGCGACGGGCCCATTTCGCGCGCTCAATCCGCGTGCCCGCCGGGCCGATACCCCGGGGCGAACGGCCGGCGACCCCAACCTTCACCGTGGACCCAGGGATGGCGAACGACCACAAGCGTCTCGGCGAGATGCTGACCGAGGCGGGACTCGTCGACGAGCAGCAGCTCGCGCGGGCGATCGAGGAGCACAAGCGCACCGGCGTGATGCTCGGCGCCGCGCTGCTGTCGCTCGGGTTCGTTCGCGAACCCGACCTGGTCGCGCTGCTCCAGAAGCAGCTCCGTCTCCCGGTCGTGGACCTCGAGGAGACCGTCCCCGACGAGCACGCGCTGGCGAAGATCGCCGAGGAGCTCGCACGCAAGTACGTCGCCATCCCCGTCGAGGTCGGCAAGAAGGCGCTGACCGTGGCGATGGCCGACCCGCTCAACGTCGCCGCGCTCGAGGACCTGCGCTTCCATGCCGGCATGTTCATCCAGCCGGTGCTCGCGGGCGCCTCGCAGATCCTCGACGCGATCGAGCGCTACTACCACCTCGACAACTCCATGAACGAGGTGATCCGGAGCATCATCCAGCGCGACGACGACATCGTGGTGAACGCCGTGCAGGAGGACGACGAGCGCGAGGCCGTGGACTCGCTGCTCAAGGAGGCCGAGGGCCGCCCGATCGTCCGGCTCACGAACTGGCTGCTGCACCGCGCCGTCGAGGAGCGCGCCAGCGACATCCACATCGAGCCGCAGGCGAACGAGCTCGTCGTCCGTCTGCGGGTGGACGGCCTGCTGCGCGAGGAGCAGCGCCTGCCGAAATGGACGCAGAGCGCGATCGTCTCGCGCCTCAAGGTGATCGCGAATCTCGACATCGCCGAAAAGCGCCAGCCGCAGGACGGCCGCCTGGTCGTCGAGATCGGCGACCGCCGCGTGGACATGCGCGTCTCGACGCTGCCGCTCACGAACGGCGAGAAGGTCGTGATGCGCGTCGTGGACCAGGGCGGCGGGCGCGTTTCGCTCGACTCCATCGGACTCGACGAGCGCGAGCTCGGCCGGCTCAAGGGTTTCCTGGAGCGGCCGCAGGGCATCGTGCTGGTCACGGGCCCGACCGGCTCCGGCAAGTCCACGCTGTTGTACGCCGCGCTGCGCCACGTCCAGGACGTGACGCGCAACATCACCACCGTCGAGGACCCGGTCGAGTTCCAGTTGCCGGGGATCAACCAGGTGCAGGTGGACGAGAAGGCCAAGAAGACGTTCGCCGCGGCGCTGCGCTCGATCCTCCGCCAGGATCCCGACGTCATCATGATCGGCGAGATCCGCGACCACGAGACCGCGCAGATCGCGTTCCGCGCGTCGGTCACCGGCCACCTCGTGCTCAGCACCGTGCACACGAACGACGCCGCCGGCGCGGTCACCCGGCTGGTGGACCTCGGGCTCGAGTCGTTCATGGTCGCCTCCTCGCTGCTCGGCGTGGTCAGCATCCGCCTGGTGCGCACCATCTGCCCCCGCTGCACGACGGCCTACGAGGTCGAGGCTTCGGAGCTCAACCGCGTCGCCGGCAATCTCGCCGCGGCGACCGGCAAGATCCAGCTCCACCGCGGCGCCGGCTGCCCGCACTGCCGCGAGACGGGCTACTCCGGCCGCACCGGCATCGTCGAGATCCTCGAGGTGGACGACAGCGTCCGCTCGCTCATCATGCGCGGCGCGCCCGACGCCGACATCCGCAAGGGCGCGATCGAGGCGGGCATGCGGCCGATCGGCGAGGACGGCCTCGGCAAGATCCTCTCGGGCCGCACGACGCTCGAAGAGGTCTCGCGCGTCGTCTACCTGCCCGAGCAGGGCGTGCGCGTCTGCCCGCATTGCACCGGCGTCGTCTCGAAGGACTACGAGTACTGCCCGTCCTGCGGCACGTTCGTGGGCGAACACTGCGAGCGCTGCCACAAGCGGCTCGACGGCGAGTGGCGCTTCTGCCCTTCATGCGGACTCGAGAACCGCGCGCGCACCGGTGCTCACCGGCCGAGCGACTCGCGCTTCACGCACCTGCCGCCGGGACTGCGCAAGGCCGGGTAGCCGGCGATCCGCGCGGCGACGGCGCGCGAGCGCGGAGCGCGCGCGCGTTGAATCCACCACCGCCGAGTGCCTAGACTGCGGGCGCCCTCACGCCACTCCCGGAGGCCCCGCGTGTTCCGTCGCCCTCGCGTCACGACCTCGTCCGCTTCACGCGTACCGCATGTCCGGCGCGACGCTCGCCGCGCGGCGCACACGCGCCGCGCCGGGAGTTTCCTCGCGCCGGCGTGGAGCATGGGGCCTCACGAAGCGGGCCGCTTCGCGGAGACGGCAGCGTGAGGTTCCGCGCGCTCGCCGCCGTCGCGCTCGCGGTCATCGCGGCGCTCGCCATCTGGCGCGGCGAGCTGTTCACGGTCCAGAAGCCGGGCGCGAAGGCGCTGCCGCTGTCGCTCGGAGCAGGCCCGCGGCCGGCGGCGGACTTCGACGCGTGGCTCGCGGCCGTGCCCGCGGGCAGCGAACACCTCGCGCCGGGGGAGGGCGTCCTGCTCGTCCACTACTGGGCGCCGTGGGAACGCCGCGGCGCGGAGCAGGCGCGCGGGCTGGATTCCCTGCGCCGCGCGCTGCCGCCGGGGAGCGTGCGCGTCCTGGTGGTCTGCTTCGACCCCTACCCTTCCGTCGCCCGCTACGTCGCCCGCCTGCGCCTGCGCCTGCCCGTCCTGCTCGATCCCCGCCACGAGCTCGAGCGGCAACTTCCCTGCCCGAGCATTCCGTTCACCTACGTCGTGGACCGCGGCGGCCGGATCGCGGTCGCGCAGGCCGGCGAGGTGGACTGGCTGTCGCCCGCGACACGCGGCGTGATCGAGACGCTGGTGGCGGCGCCCGCGCTTCCTCGCGAGCCCGGGCCGGCCCCCGCGCCGCGCTCGGACTCCTGAAGTGCACCGCACGCGAACGCCCCGGCCGCGCACGGCCGGGGCGTCGCACTTCAGATGGCGGGAGCGGTCAGGCGCGAGCGGCGCCCTGGGAGCGTCGCTCCAGCGCGCCGCGCAGCAGCGCCCAGCCGCCGAACAGCGCCGCGGTGTAGAGCACGTCGGACGCGAACGTGTTGCGCAGGAACGGCAGCGCGGCGACGTAGCATTCGACCAGGCCCGCTCCGGTGCGCGGGTAGTAGCCGCTCGCCCACATGCCGAAATTCGACAGCGCGAAGAACGCCAGCGAGCTCGTGAGCGTCGCTCCGGCGAAGCGCGGCAGCGAGCGCGCCCGGCCGAGGATCGCCGAGCCGAGGAACAGGCAGGCGGCCAGCCCGGCGTAGTTCCAGAACATGCTGACCGGGTGGTAGAAGCCGATGATCGCGTCGCTCAGCAGCACGGCCGCGAACGGCACCAGCCAGGCGGCCCGGCGGTCGAGCGTGGCGCCGGCGAACAGCCCGATGGCGGCGACCGGTGCGAAGTTCGGCGGGTGCGGCAGCAGGCGTGACGCGGCCGCCAGCAGGATCAGGACATAGACCATCGGCAAACCTCCCCGGGTTCGGCGCGGCCGGAAGAAAGTGGTGGAGCTGAACGGGATCGAACCGTCGACCTCTTGACTGCCAGTCAAGCGCTCTCCCAGCTGAGCTACAGCCCCACCTGGAGTTTCGGGCCGCAATCTATTACCCCAGCGGCCCTTCACGCGTCAACTTCGGACCGTGTCGGAACCGCTCAGGGCAGCGCGATGTCGCCCTTCATCGCCCGCTGCGCGCCAACGCCTCCGGGCATCAGCGCTTTCAGCTCCTCCCTCCAGCGCACCGCCTCGGCGTCCTCGCGGACGGCCGTCGGGTCGAGCTCGAAGTAGCGCTCGAGCGAGCCCAGCGCTTCGGGGTAGTAGCCGAACTGCCTCTGCACCAGGCTCCAGTTGCGCCAGGCGCCCGCGTACCCGGGCGCGAACGCCACCGCCGCGCGCGCCTCGAGGACGGCGCCCGCGCGGCGTTCCTCGTGCGGGGCGTAGAGCCGGCTGAGCACGATGTGCGGCACGGGATCGTAGGGCGCGAGCGCGGCGGCCACCTGCGCGAAGCGCAGGGCGTTGACCGAATCGCCCGCCTCGAAGGCGCGCCTCGCCCCTTCCCCGGCGCGTCCGGCGTCGCGGCCGAGAGCGAACCGCAGCGCCAGCAGGTCCGCGCGCGCGCCCGCGGTGTCGCCCGTGGCCGTGCGCGCGATGGCGAGCGCGAAGCGCGAAAGCGGCGGAGCCTGCGCGGAGGCGAGGTCCTGCTCGAACGCGTCCACCGCCGCCTCCGGGTGCCCGCCCAGCAGGTAGCCGATGCCCAGGTTGAACCACAGCGCGTCCTCCTGGGTGCGGTCCACGAGCCGGCGCTCGCGCGCGTCCCATGTAAAGGTGTACACGGCGCCGCGGCCGAGCACCTCGCGCCGGAACGCCGAACCGTAGTAGGAGCGCAGCGTCGTGTCGCGATAGACGCCGCGCACGAGCGGCCCGTCGCCGACCTGCACCGCCGCGAACGCCGGCACGCCGAAGAAGAAGAACCGGCTGCCGGAGGGAACCGTGGCGTGCGCCGCGCGCAGGTCCGAGACGCACTGCGCCGTCACGGCCATGCCGCGCTCGAGGTAGAAACGGCTGACGTGCGACTGGCCGCTCCAGGACGAGGGCGCGGTCGCGAACTCGTCGAGCGCGCGCGCCTGCTGCGCCGCGAAGCCCGCCAGCAGCACGACCGCGGCGGCGACGCCCGCCGGCGCGCGCCTCGTCGCCAGTGCCGCGGCCAGCGCGACCCCCGCCATCGCGAACAGGAAGTAGTACGAGCTCCAGAGCGGCGCCACCAGCGCCACCGGCAGCGCTCCGGCGACGATCCAGACGGCCACCGTCTTCCACGGCGACACGCCGGGTCCGTCCGCGGCGTTCGACGTCCCCGCGCCGGAGGCCGCGGTTCCGCGCGCCTGCGCGCCGCGCGCCGGCGCGCCGCCCACCGGCGCGGGCCCGCCGGCGCGGTTCGTCCCGGGGCGCGGGACGAGCGCCGCGCCGAGCCCCGCCAGGACGAGCGCCGCGAGCGTCGCCCCTCCGGGCAGCGCCGGCGGAATCCACGGAGCGCCGCCGGCGCGCCACTCGAGTCCGAGCGCGACGCGCACGACGCCGGCCAGCGCCGCGACCGGACCCCATGGCGAGAGCGCCAGCGCCGAGCCGGGATCGTGGCGCCGCGACAGAACCGCGAGCGCGAGCGCCGCCCACGCGAGCGTCGCCGCGATCAGTGGCCAGCACCGGCCGAGCGCCGTCGCGGCGCGTTCGCCGGGACGGCGCGCCAGCAGCAGGGCGGGCGCCAGCGCCACCGCGGCCGATTCCTTGGCGAGCGGCGCGGCGAACAGCAGCAGCGCCGCGGTCACGATGCGGCCGCGCGCCGCCGCGAGCAGGCCGCCGAGCGCGAGCGCCAGCGCGAGCAGATCCTGCGCGCCCGAGGCCCACATCACCGGCACGTCCGCCGCGTAGGTCAGCGCGAAGATCCCGGCGGAGACCGCCGCCACGCGCGCGCCCCCGAGCCGGCGCGCAAGAGCCCACAGCAGCGCGATCGAAACCAGCCAGAGCAGCAGGTTCGCGACGTGAAAGACGAGCGGCGACTCGCCGCCCGCGCGGCCGACGAACCAGAACCACGACACCCGGCCGAGCGGACGGAAGTAGTTGCCGATCGGGTCGGGCGACGTGAGCGCCGCCGGCAGCGACTTCAGCCGCGCCTGATCGAGGAACAGCCAGTCGTCGGCGAAGAACGGCTTCGTGAGCGCGGGCCACTGCAGCAGCGTCGCCGCCAGCAGCGCCAGCCCCAGCGGCGCCCATGTCGCACCCCCGCCGGTTCCGCGGGCGCGAGCGGCGACCGCCGCGGGCCGGCGGCGCGCGCGCATCAGCGGATCAGGTTGCGCAGCAGCGAACCCGCCAGGCTCGCCGTCGTCCGCCGCCGCGTCGTGCGCCGCCGCGGCGGAGCGCCGAGCAGCGCGCCGAGCGCGCCGCGGGCCACTTCGCGCGTCGCGGTGCGCGCGACGTCGCGCACCAGACGCGAGCCGAACAGCGCGCCCGCGAGCGCCGCCGCGCCGCCGATCACCTCGGCGGCCTTCTCGCCCGCGCCACCGCCCTGCGCCGGCGCGGAGTCCGGCGCCGAAGCCGCCGCCGTGTCCGCGCCCGCCATGCGCGCGGCCAGCATCTCGCGTGCGCTCTCGCGGTCCACCGGCGCCGAATACTCCTTCACCTGCGCCGAGGCCGTGAGCGAGGCCTTCATCTCGTCGGGCGTCAGCGGCCCCATGCGCGCCGCCGGCGGGATCATGCGCACCGCGAAGGGCGGCGTCGGAGCGCCGTTCGGCGTCAGCACGGTGACGAACGCCTCGCCGGTTCCGAGCGTCGTCAGGGTCTCTTCGACGTCGTAGTGCGCCGTCTTGGGAAACGTGCGTGCCGCCGCCTTGAGCGCCTTGTCGTCGTCCGGCGTGAAGGCGCGCAGCGCGTGCTGGACGCGGTTGCCGAGCTGGCCGAGCACCTCGCCCGGCACGTCCTTGGGGCTCTGCGTGACGAACCACACGCCGATGCCCTTGGAGCGGATGAGCCGCACGACCTGCTGCACCTGGTCGAGGAACCCCTTGCTCGCGTCGTCGAACAGCAGATGCGCCTCGTCGAAGAAGAACACGAGCTTGGGCTTCTCGACGTCGCCCACCTCGGGCAGATCGCCGTAGAGTCGCGCCAGCATCCACATCATGAAGGTCGAGAACAGCGCCGGACGGTCCTGCAGGTCGGACAGTTCGAGGACGCTGATGACCCCGCGGCCATCGGGTTCGAGCTGCAGCAGGTCGTCGAGCTCGAACTCCGGCTCGCCGAAGAACCGCGCCGCGCCCTGCTGCTCGAGCTCGACCAGCTCGCGCAGCAGCACGCCGACCGTGGCCTTGCTCATGCCGCCGTAGGACTCGAGCTCGGCGGCGCCGTCGCCGGTCAGGTACTGGAGCACCGCGCGCAGGTCGGACAGATCGAGGAGCGGCAGGTGCCGGTCGTCGGCGAACTTGAAGACCATCGAGAGCACGCTGGACTGCGTGTCGTTGAGTCCGAGCACGCGCGCGAGAAGCAGCGGACCGAACGACGAAACCGTCGCGCGCAGTTGCGCGCCGCCGACTCCGGTCAGGCTGAGGAACTCGACCGGGAAGCCGGCCGCCTTCCACGCCCAGCCGGTTTCCGCCGCGCGCTTCGCCACCCGCTCGCCACCGGGGCCGGGCTGCTCGATGCCCGAGACGTCGCCCTTCATGTCGGCGAGGAACACCGGCACGCCCGCGGCCGAGAACTGCTCGGCGAGCAATTGCAGCGTGCGCGTCTTGCCCGTTCCGGTCGCGCCCGCGACCAGGCCGTGACGATTGGCCATCGCCAGCGGCAGCGTGGCGAGCGGTTCGGGGTGGCACTCGCCGCCGTGCAGGATGGCGCCGAGCGCGACCGTGCCGGCGCCCGACGGAAAGGCGGCGCGCGCGTCTTCGATGACCTTCGGGTCCATGCGGTGATCCTCCGTGGGCGGAATCGGCATGCTAGAGGATATCCCGCGAATCGGCACCCGGGGCGACGGCGAGTCCGTGCGGCTTCACGCGCGGCTGACGCCGCGCTTCGCGGACGTTGTAGGGTGGGCGCCGCATGAAGGCCGACACCCGACCCGTCTTCCACGATCCGACCGGCCGCCGGCGCCGCTGGACGCTGCGCGTCGCGGTCGCGCTCGGTGCGGTCTTCCTCGCGATCGCCGGCGTGTTCCTGCTCAGCCTGGTCGCCATCCCGGTGCTGCCGCGCACCCTCGGACTGTCGGAACCGATGCGCCGCGCGCTTCGCCCCCACCTGGCGGCTCCCCGGCCGGCGACGGATCCGCAGCGCTTCCTGCTGGCGAACGCCCGCCGCCGCCTGCTCGAGGAAGCGGCCCGGGAGGCACGCGAGGCGCGCCGCACGCGAGCGGGCGCGAAGCGCACGGCCGCCGCGCCACCGACGATCGTCGCCGCCTTCTACGCCACCTGGCAGGAGACCGGGCTGCACTCGCTGCGCGCGAACGCCCCGCATCTCACCCACCTGTTTCCACTGTGGCTGCGGATCGGCGCCGACGCGAGGAGCCTCGATACGCGCGATTGGAACCTGGCGTGGACGCCGCACAACCGCGACGTGCTGCGGATCGCGAACGAGCACCGCATCCAGGTGATGCCGGTGCTGAGCAACGCCCACGAGGGCGTCTTCGACACGCGACTGGCGCACGAGATCCTCACGCGGCCGGCGAACCAGCAGGCGCTCGCCGTCGAGCTGCGCGACTGGCTGGTCCAGCACCGCTTCGCCGGCGTCAACCTGGACCTCGAGAACCTCTCCGAATCCGACACGCGGCTGGTGCCGGCGTTCCTGCATCGTCTCGCCCGGGTGCTGCGGCCCGCCGGGCTCGCGATCAGCGCCGACCTCGAGGCCGAGGGCAACGTGCCCGACGCCGGTGCGGTCGCGCGCGAAGTGGACTTCGTCGTCCTCATGGCCTACGACCAGCACTTCATGGCCGGCGAGGCCGGACCGCTGTGCGCGGTGGACTGGTTCCGGGACGTGCTCGACCGCACGCTCGCGAAGGTTCCGGCCGACAAGCTCGTCGTCGGCATCGGCAATTACGCCTACGACTGGACGGAGGGCAGGCCCCCGGCCGAGAGCCTCACCTACCAGGAGGCGCTGTTTCTCGCCGCCGATTACCGCCCCGAGGATCGCCCCGCCGACGTCGTGGACTTCGACTCGCTGGCCCTGAATCCGACCTTCGAGTACGACGACGAGCAGGGCCGCGAGCACGAGGTCTGGCTGCTCGACGCCGTCACGGCCGCCAACCAGCGGCGGATCGCCGCCGAGCGCGGCGCCGGCAACGCCGCCGTCTGGGTGCTCGGCTCCGAGGATCCCGCTCTCTGGACCTTCCTCGACCGCTCGCATCCCGGCGCGGAGCCGGATTCGGCCGCGCTGGCGCGCACGAGCTTTCCGTACGACGTCGAGTTCCAGGGCGACGGCGAGCTGCTCACCGTCGCGGCCGCGCCGCAGGAAGGCGTCCGCGAACTGGCCCGAGATCCGGCCTCGGGCCTCTATACGGACGAGTCCTACCGCCGGTACCCCACCTCGTACCTGATCCAGCGCGGCGGCTTCCGCCCCATGACGCTCGCGCTGACCTTCGACGACGGCCCCAGCGGCCGCTGGACTCCCGCCATCCTCGACGCGCTGGGGGAACTCGGCGTGCCGGCGACGTTCTTCGTCATCGGCGAGAACGCCGAGCGCCACCCCGACCTGATCCGCCGCGAGTGGGACGAAGGGCACGAGATCGGCAACCACACCTACACGCATCCCAACATCGCCGCCGTTTCGAAACGCCGCGTGCACTTCGAGCTGAACGCCACCCAGCGGGCGCTGCAGTCGGACATCGGGCACTCGACGCTGATGTTCCGGCCGCCCTACAACGCCGACGCCGAGCCGACGAGCGCCGAGGAGGTGCAGCCGATGCTCGACGCGGCCGCGCTCGGATACTTCACCGTCGGCGAGTACATTGACGCGCAGGACTGGCGGCTGCGCGATTCCGACGGCCGCCTGCGCACGCCCGAAGCGATCGCCGACGAGATCATCGGACAGGTGCACGCGGGACACGGCAACGTCGTGCTGCTCCACGACGGCGGCGGCGACCGCTCGGCGACGCTCGCCGCGCTGCGCCTGATCGTGCCGCGGCTGAAGGCCGAGGGATACCGCTTCGTCAGCGTCTCGGAGCTCAAGGGCTTCTCGCGCGACCAGGCCATGCCGCCGGTCAGCGTGCGCGACCGCGCCCTGATCGGCGGCGACCGCGTCGCCTTCGACCTCCTCTACTGGGTCGGCACGTTTCTGTCGTGGGCGTTCCTCGCCGGCATCGTGCTCGGTGCGGCGCGCGTGGTCGTCATGACGGTGCTCGCGCTGCTCGCCCGCCGCGCCGAGCGGCGGCGTCGCCGGGTGGACGCGCCGCTCCCCACGGTCAGCGTTCTCATCGCCGCCTACGACGAGCGGCCGGTGATCGCCCGCACGATCGAGGCGGTGCTCGCCGGCTCGCTCGCGCCGCTCGAGGTCGTGGTCGTGGACGACGGTTCCCGCGACGGAACCGCCGACGAAGTCGAGCGGATCTTTGGCGCCGATCCGCGCGTGCGGCTGCTGCGCCAGGCCAACGCCGGCAAGGCCGCGGCGCTCAACCGGGCGATCGAAGCCTCGCACGGCGAGGTGCTGGTGTGCCTGGACGCCGACACACTGTTCGCGCGCGACACGCTCGACCGTCTCGCCGCGCACTTCGCCGACCCGCACGTCGGGGCGGTGGCCGGCAACGTCAAGGTCGGCAACCGCGTCAACGTCTGGACGCGCTGGCAGGCGCTCGAATACATCACGAGCCAGAACCTGGACCGCCGCGCCTACGCGCTGCTCGACGCCGTCACCGTCGTGCCCGGAGCCGTCGGCGCCTGGCGCCGCTCCGCGGTGGCGGCGGTCGGGGGCTTCCGCAGCGACACGCTGGCCGAGGACATGGATCTCACCTGGCGGCTGCACCGCGGCGGCTGGCGGATCGAGAACGATCCCGGAGCGGCGGGCTTCACCGAGGCGCCCGACTCGCTGCAGGCGCTGTACCGTCAGCGCTTCCGCTGGAGCTTCGGCACGCTGCAGTGCCTGTGGAAGCACCGCGGCGCGTTCGGACGCCACGGCGGCTTCGGCCGCTTCGCCCTGCCGTCGCTGTGGCTCTTCCAGATCGGCTTCCAGACCCTGTCGCCGATCATCGACCTGCAGGTGCTGGTGACGCTCGTGTCGGTCGCGCAGGGATACTTCACGCGCGCGCTGCTCACGCAGGACTGGCAGCCCCTGCCGCAGGCGGTCGAGTCGCTCTCGACGGTCGGCTTCCTCTACCTGTTCTTCTTCCTGCTCGAGCTGCTCGGAGCCGTCGTCGCCGTGTGGATGGAGCGCGAAAGGAAGCGCCTGCTGTGGTGGCTGTTCTGGCAGCGTTTCGTCTACCGGCAGGTCATGTACGCCGTCGTCTGGCGGGCGCTTCGCACCGCCCTGACCGGCCACCTCGCCGGCTGGGACAAGCTCGAGCGTCGCAACACCGCGACGCTCGAGCCGTCGTAGGAACCCGCTACTTCTGCATCACCAGCGCGACCTTCGACTCGTCGCTTCGCGCCCGCGCGATCAGCCGCACGTGGTCCACCTTGCGGCCGTCGGCGAAGTCGAGAAGCGAGTAGAAACCCGGGCCGCGCGTCTTGTCGGAGAAGTCCACGACGCGCGTGTCGCCGTTGTCGAACACCACGTCCGCGAAGTCGAACTGCATGCGGCCCGACTGGATCTCCAGGAAAAGCTTCGTGCCGCGCTGGTTCGAGTCGAACACCGTCTCGGTCCAGTCCTCTTCCTTGAAAAGCGACTCGCTGTCCTGCCAGACCAGCGCGTCGGGCGCGGGTCGCGCGACCACGACGGGCGACCAGACGACGAGCGGCAGGAAGACCGCCGGCGCGACGCGCACGACCACGCCGGGCCGGTGCACGAAGACGCGCGGCAGCCGGCGGTGGATCGGATGACCCGGGCGCACGACGATGACGGTCCGGGTGCGCGGACCGCGGCGCACGACCCGCCCGCGGGCGGCGTCGGCGGCATCGGGCGCGACCAGCGACAATCCGAGCAGCGCCGCGAGGGAAATCGACAGGAGCTTGTTCATCGGGCTCTCCTTTGCGAATGGGGAACACGGCCTTCGGCTGTCCATCGCCTCATGCAGCCACCGTGCCGCCGCCAATGTCCTGCTTTTCGGGGCATCGGCGCCAGTCCGCGATCCCGTGTTGTCCCGGGGGGTACAGGTGGCGGCCCGCCTTGCACGCGTGCACACGCGCCGTCGCGGGCCACCCGCAAGTCCCGTGAGGACTGTCCGCCGACGACGCCCGCGGAACGCCCGCGCGCTTCCGGCTCGCGCACGGCATGAAGTCCGGGGCCTTTGCCCGCCGCTGCGAAACGCTTTAGCTTCGCCGCCGCGCTCCATCGGGTGCCGGAGTGGCGGAACTGGCAGACGCGCCGGACTCAAAATCCGGTTCGGTTCACCCCGAGTGCGGGTTCGACCCCCGCCTCCGGCACCAACACTTTCAGCGACTTGCGCGGATTCCTCCGAATCGTCGTCGGGCTCGTTCGCTGCAAACTGTGCCCGAACTGTGCCCGTTCTCGCGGAGCCGCTCGCGAGCGGCACCACGCGGCGCACTTCCGAGCCCCGCGCGTCGAGGCTCGCGGCGAGCCGACGCACGCCGTCCGCGAGGTCCGACTCCGACACAATGGCGTAGCGCCGGTACACGCTCTCCGTCTTGTGCCCAGTGAGCTTCATCGCCCACGAGCGCGGCACCCCGGCCCGTTCGAGGTTCCGCACCGCCGTGCGCCGGAAGTCGTGAGGAATGCGCCCGCGCACCCCGGCGCGCTCGCACGCGCGGAGCCACGCCTCGCGGAAGCTCCGCATCGGCTTCCCGTGCCGGTGGAACACCCACGGCACCACCTGCCCGAGCGCGCGCTCCGTCGCGCTCGTGCTCTCCCTCTGCGCGCGCAGGAGTCTCCCGAGAGCCGGGAGCGCGTGGAACGGGAACACGCGCCCTTCATCGTTCTTCGTCGTGCCCGGTTCGAGCCTCACCACACCGGCCGCGAAGTCCACCTGCCGCCACGTCAGCGCGAGCGCCTCGCCCTTGCGCCAGCCGGTGAGGTACAGGAACTCCACGAGCGGGCGCGCGTGCTCGGCCAGCTCTGCGAGCACGGCCCGGAACTCCGGCTCCTCGAAGAAGCCCTCGCGCGTGTTCCGAATCGCCAGCGTCGGCAGGAGCGGCCGAGTCGCGACCTTCCCGGCGCGCCTCCCGAGCGTGAACATACGACCGAGCGCGGCCAGCTCGCACCGCACCGTCGCGGGCTTCGCCGGTCGCTCCGCGTCGTCCATGCGCGAGCGGACATAGGACACGATGCGGTCGTGCGTAATGTCCACCGCGCGCGAGCGGCCGAAGAAGTCGCGCAGGTGCTTCACCGCGAGGAGCATCCGGTCGAGCGACTTCCGCCCGTTGAGCCGGTAGTCATCGGCGAGCATCGCCGCGAGGTCCTCGAACGTCGTGCGCTCCACCTGCGGCCCGACGTATGCGCCCCGGCCAATCTCCCCGAGCTTCTTCTTGAGCAGCCGGACGGCGTCCGCGCGCTTCGTGGAGCCGCTGCTCTCCCGTTGCTTCACGCCACGGTGGGAGAACCGCACCCACCACACGCCGCCGCGCTGGTACACGCTGCCGAGTCCGCGAGCCTTCACGACTTCGCGCCTCCCTTCAGTCCGGCCTTGGCCGAGAGATACTTCGGTGAAGCGAAGCTGTAGTAGACGTCTTGCTGCCAGCACGTCTCGCGAAGAATCGGCACCACGTTCGTCCGAAGGGACTCGGCATCCTCCTCGGTCAGCTCGAATCGCCACACACTTTCGTGCCGCTGGTCGGGCCGAGTCGTCTCCACGGTCGCGCGCAGGATGTAGCCACCACGCTCCCAGTAGCATTCGCGGTCAACCTTCGTGAACGCGTCTCCATGTGACGTCTCGGTCCTGAAAGCGTCGTAATCTCGGCCCTCAAGCACGGCCTCGTACCACGCTTGCCCCAACGTCCTCAGCTCGGCATTCACGCGCTCCCGCACCTCCGCGTCTGCGAATAGCACGTTGTACCGGAAGGGTTGCGAAGTGAGCAGCATGAACCCCGCTGGCAGCTCCACCATGGTTTCGGTCGCCTTCCCGACAAAGATGCGATGCGAGCGGAATGCGACCCATTCGAAGAAGTGCCGTGCTTGGTCACGCTCGCGCACGACTTCAAGCCGCATCGCTCGCACGAATACGTCGGCGTGGCGCGCTCTCAGCGTGCCGTGAAGCCCGAGCGTCGGCCCGTAGGTGCTGTAACCCACCTCCACAACGCCCGTCTCATGAAGGTCCACTGCGGGCGCACGAAAGAAACGCCGCCAGAGTCCGACGCCCCACGGCTGCAAGAGCGCAATCGTCGCGACAGCACCCTCCCACGTCAGTTTCGCCCAGAATCCCGCGTTGCTCGTCTCACTCACGGCCTTGCTCCCTTCCTCCGGCTGGGAAGCCGGGGTTCCTTCGCCTTGCGCCTGTACGCCGTCAGCAGCTCGGCGACGATGTCGCCCATGTCGCGCTCGCTCAGTGCCGCGTGCATCCGAAGCCACCGCCGCAGCTCGCCCGGCAGGTTCACCGTGAGCCGTCGCGGGTCATCGCTGCGCCGGGGACGGCCGCGCCCGCGCTTCGTCTCTGCCTTCGCTTGCTTCACGTCGTGCCCCTCCTTTCCGCGCACACGATAATACACGAGCCCTCACCGGCGCGACGGCCTCGCCAGCCACGCACGGAGCCCCGCCTCGGAGACTCGGAGCGTGCGGTGCCCGAGCTTCCGAGCGAACGCCCACCGCCGCGCCTGCCGGTACACCTGCGCGACGGAGCAGCGGAGCAGCTCGGCCACCTCCTGCGCCGTGAGGAGGCGGTCCGCCTCGGCCTGCCTCGCGCCCACCTCGACCCGCGCCGGGCTCGCGCCGCCCCGGGCGCGCTCCGCGAGCACCGCGCGCAGCACCGCGAGCGCCTCGACGCCGTCGAGCGCCTGCTCCGGCGTCAGCTCCGCCACGCGCGCCGAGTCGCCGTCGCGCACCGCCTCCGCGAGCACCTCACGCACGTCACGCACCGGGCACCTTCTCGCTCCGGCGAAGATGCTCAACGGTGCCGGGCGCGGACTCCGAAGATGCCCAAACGCGCCCCTCGTGAGCACCTTCGGCAACGTCGGCCGCGCTCACGGAGTTACCGTGCTCGTGCTTCCGAAGATGCTCAACCTCCCGAGTGCTGGACGCCTTCGCAGCACCCTCCCGAACCTGCTCACACTCGCCGGTGTGAGCATCTTCGGAGGCTCCGTGCTCGCAAGTCGAAGCCCCAGGCTCGCCTTCCCGAAGGTGCTCACTCTCCGCGCCGTTGAGCATCTTCGGGGCGGGCTCGCCCGAGGGTTGAGCATCTTCGGGAAGCGCCCACGTCCAGTGCTGCCCCGGCTCGCCGGGACGCCCAGCCTTGCGAGGCACGATGCCGAGTCGCTCGCGAGCACGCCGCACGGTTGCCAGCTTGAGCCCCGCCGACTTCGCCTCGCTCTCCGCTTCGCGCGAGAGCACCGGCCCAGCCGCGAGCAGTTCGCGGAGGAACTCGTCCGCCTCCTCGACGGCACTCCGGTCCTCCGGCGTCGGAGGAGGCGCGAGCAGCGACGCGGCGGAGTGCTCGCACTCGCCCTCCCAGCTCACCCGCGCGAACGTGCTGCCCGGGTCGGTCACGAGCCGGAGCCGGAGCGGCTTCGGCATCGGCGCGAGGCTCGACTTCGTCGGAGCGAGCACGAGCGCGCCGCCCGCCGGGTCCGCCGCGAGCAGGTGCCCGGCGCGCATTGTCGCGGTAATGCCGATGCTGCCGCCGGGCCGGTAGAGCGGGCTCTCACTCTGCGACTTGTTCAGGTGCCGCACGATGACCACCGCCGCGCCGAGTCGCTCCGCGAGTGCCCGCAGCGCCGCGAGCGGCCGTCGCACGTCTTGGTCGCGGTGTGCGTCCACGTCCCTCGGCAGGTAGTCCATGAGCGGGTCAACGATGACGAGCAGCGCGCCCAGCTCGCGACCCGCCCACTCAAGCTCCGCAAGGTCAGCGAGCGTCGGCTCGCGCAGCTCGCCGTCAGCGTCGCGCAGCCTCAGCACGCCCACGCGGCCGAGGTCCGCGCCCGCCGCCTCAAGCCTCGGCCGGATGACGCTTGCAAGGTCATCCTCGGCGCTCAGGATGAGCACCCCGGCAGGTCCCGGACCCGGCGAGCCGTCGGGCATCGCGTCGCCGCGCGTCACGCGTGCCGCAAGGTCGTACAGGAGCGTGCTCTTGCCCAGCCCCGGGTCGCCCGACACCTCCGACAGCCTCCCGAGCGGGAAACGCCCGGGCCACAGCCACCGGACCGGCTCCGGCTTCACTTCGGCCATCCGCAGCACCACGGCCGCAGCGTGCTGCCCGTTCACGTCGAGAGCTTCGCGCCCGCTCACCGCCTCACCTCCCCCGCGAGCCGGTGCAGCTCGGCGCGCAGTTCGCCGACGGTCGCACTCGCACGGTTCCGTGCGAGCCAATCGTCGAGCCCCTCCCGATGCTTGAGCCCGGGGAGCGCGGGCAGGCGGACGTCGCGGACCCCTGCCTCGCGCAGCACCCGAGCCGTTTGCTCGGCGTGCGCCTTCCCGGGCTCGTCATTGTCGGCCCACACGATGACGCGATGCGCCCCGCGCAGGCTCTCGGCGTGCTCACGCGTGAACTTGCCCGCGCCGCCGTCGTTGCACGTCGCCACGAGCCCCAGCGCCCGCAGCGCGTGTGCTTTCTTCTCGCCCTCGACAACGTGCAACACGTCGCCGCGCTTCACCGCCGCGAGCACGTCGGGGAGCCGGTAGAGAACGCGTCGCGCATCGCCGCGCCCGCTCGCCCAGCCACCGGGCACCGGCCGATGCACGGAGTAGGACTTCTCGCCGCCGTGCTGCCAGCGCGCGACGCGGTACAGCACGGCCCCGCTCGCGTCGGTGTAGTCGCAGGGATACGGCCTCGGGCAGCGCGCGAAGTCGGCCTCGCGGAGCACGCGCCCGCCGGGCTCCGCAGCTCGAGCACGCGCCGAGCTGCGCGCGAGCGCCGGTGCAGCTCCGCCGTGCGTCACGCCGCACGCGCACGGCCCGTCGAGCCGGTGCGCGAAGGTCCGCGACGCACCGTGAGCCGCGAGAGCACCGGCGCGCTCCTCGCGGGTGCAGTGCGCGAAGCGTCCATCGGCCGACCGGAAGCCGGAGCACCGCACTCCCCGCCCGCGCGGCATCCGGTCATGCCCGCCGCACACCGGGCACAGAGCCGCAGCCGTCCATCGCTGCCCGGAGGTCACGCTCACCGCGCACCTCCGCCGTTGCGCGCCCGTCCGTGCGCGCGTAGATTCGTCGTGCTCACCGCAACAAGAGAGCCGCGCTGGTCGCCTCCTCCTTCGGGCACTCCCAGCGCGGCTCGTCCTTTTCGGGAACGAGAGGGAGCCCCGCTGCCGGGCGAGCGCCGGGCAGGCGGAGGTGCAGCTCCCTTCCATTCCGTTCGCGATGTCGGCCGCGCGTGCGGCCGTGCTGCTACGTCGCCGCGCCCTCCTCGCGCGGCTCGACGCTGACCGGCACACGGAGTCCGCGCGCCTCCTCCCAGCGCGCCTCCTCCTCGCGGTCCGGCGCAGCCAGCTCCGCCGCGCACGAGTGCATGAGCGTGCGCGCACGGTCGCGCACCAGCTCCACCACGTCACCGGCGCGAGCGTCCACGCCGTCACCGATGCACACGTCCCGAAGCACCCGGAGTCGAATCATCACGCCGCGCCTCCTTGCGGCGCGGGTCCGAGCCGCTCCGCGAAGCCGAGCCACTCCCACTCCGTCGCCTGCTGCGCCGTCGCCTCGAACACGTCGCCGGGGTTCACGTCCCGCCCGGCACCGAGGCAGAAGCCCTTGAGAGCCCTCATGCGGACCGTCACGCGACACCTCCCCCGGCGAACACACGCCGCAGCGCGTTCACGCGACCGCGCCAGCCGGTGCGCGGCTCGGGCACGTCGCGGTGCGCCCACGCGTCGAGCATCGTCGCATCGCCGAGCCACACGCGGCCCGCGCGCACGCCGCAGCCGGTCGCCTCGTGCTCCGGCGCGATGCACACCCACTGCGACGGATTCGCGGCCGAGCGACCGAACGCCTCCGCCGCGCCGCACACCGGGCACGGCGCGGAGCCCGCGAGCCCGAAGCCGTCCAGCTCCGGAGCCGACGCCGCCAGCTCCCACGGATTGAACGCGTCCACGGAGAGCGAGTGCAGGGAAGCCGAGGTGTCGCGGAACGGATGCGACGCGTCCAGCGTCACGCACTCCGCGAGCACCGCGTGCCCGTTCGCCTGCCGCCCGCCGCCGAGGTCGCGCGCGAGCAGTCCACGAGCCGCGAGCGCCTCGCGCGTGCGAGCACACGCGCCCTCGACGGCCCGCCGGTGAAGCGTGCGCGACGTCACGGGCCGGTTGTACGCCCACAGCGTCAGGAACGCGCCCCGGGTCGCGTAGCCGACGCTCCCGAGCTTCGCGGAACGCGTCACAGTCAGCAGCCTATCCGAGTGCGGCAGCTCGGCCGGTTCGCCCTGCGCGTCGAGGTACACGAGCGCGAGCGCGACACCGGCAGCCGACTGCCAGCCGAGCGGGTCGCGCCGGTCGCCGGTGAAGGTGTGCTCGCTCCACTCGCGGCCCTCGCCGCCCTCGCACTGGCTCGCGACTTCGGTCGCTGCGCGCACCGGGTCGAAGCCCATGCCCGACTCGGGTTCGGCAGCCGCGCGCCGCCGCCACTGGCGCACCCCGGCTTCGCCCGTCGAGAGCGCGAAGCGGTCGAGTGTCGGGCGCGGTCCGTTCACGTTTCCGAGTGCGGCGCTCACGCGGCACCTCGCACGCGAGCGCGGCGGGCAGTGAAGCCGAGCGCGCGGAGCGCCTGCTCGATTCGCTCGCGGCACAGCTCGCGCACCGTACCGCCGCTCAGGTAGCGGTGAACGGTTCGCGGGTCGCAGCTCGCCTCCGCTGCGATGCGCCGCACGTCCTTCGGGCTGTCCTTCGGGTCCAACTTCACGGTGCATTCCTTTCCTCGCGACGTCGAGGGCAAGATGCACAACTATCGGAAGTCGGTCAATACTAATCTGCAACGCGCGTTTCGCTCAACATTGACGCGGTATTTATTTCACACTTGAGCGGACAAGCGCGTTGATATTCGTGCCGGAACCGCGTCAGGAACGGGCGCGCGCGATTCTGCCCGCCTCGGCCAGTGCGCCGAGCACCTCCGCCGCGAGCAAGGCCCGAGCTTCCTCCGGGTCCGCGACGTCCACGAACGCCGTGGAGAGCCGGGAGGGCGCGCTCAGGAGCCGGGCGCGCAGCACCTCGACGGCGTGCTCCCAGCCGAGCGCCACCGAGTCGAGCTGCGCCACCGTCCCGCGCTGCTCCCCGAGCGTCAGCTCGCGGAGCGCCCGCTTCGCCCGGAGCAGCCCGAGCACTTCGCCCGCGTGCTCCGGCGATTGAGGCTCGGGGCGAGCCGCGATTGCCCGCGTCAGGAATGCGACATACCACCGCGCGCACTTCCGCACGTCGTACCGCCCCGGCGCGATTCGCGGCATTCCCAGCTCCACGAGCTGCCGAACGCGCCGCGCGCTCAGGTTGAGCAGCTCCGCCAGCTCGTCAGCCGTCGCGACGGTGCCGACGGCAGGGAGCTGGGCAGGCGACGCCGCCTTCCGGCCCAGCTCCCGGGGACCCTTTCGCTTCATGCCTAGCGCCTCCGTGCGTGGTAGGGAAAGCCGGGGAGCGCGGCCCCGTGAACTAGGGAAGCTCCGCGCTCCGCCGGTACCCGCGTGCAACCTCTCGGAAGGACCCGTGAACGTCAGGCGACGGCCTCGGCCCGGCTCCGACGGTCGGAACCTTCGCCGACATACTCGCCGCGCGCGGTGTAGCGCACGAGCCGCACCTCGACGCCGAGCACCGCGCGCCGTCCCACCTTCGCCGAGCTGAACGGCGAATCCACCGCGAGCAGCCTGCCGCCCTGCTCCTGCACCGCGACCGTGAACGTCGCGCCCTTGCCCGGCTCGACTCGCTGCCCGTCGAGCGCCCCACCTCTCAGCGTGAGTGCCGCCATGCTGCCTCCCTCGTGTGAGCACGCCGCTCGCGCGACTGTGCCCGAACTGTGCCCGAACTACGGCCTACCACTCGCAATCATCGTCCGTCACCGCATCCGAGCCGTCGCCGATGACCCGCGATGCATCAGCACTTGCGACGGTGTCGGTCGGTGCTTCACCCTCTCCGGTGGAACTCAAAATCCGGAGTTGCGCAAGCAGCGTGCGGGTTCGACCCCCGCCTCCGGCACCAATCGCCCGCGAAACCGCGCCAGGGGCCTCGGGATCCCCGCTGGTCGCGCGGGTTGGCGGCAGCCGGAGCCCGGGTGCTAGCGTGCCCGGGTTGCTTCCCCGCCTTTCCATCACTCATCCGGAGACCGCTCGATGAAGCCACGTTCGTGCTTCTGGCTGGCCGCGCTGCTCGGCCTCGCGTTGTTCGCCCCCGCGGCGCCCGCCAGGGAGCGCTCGGAAGTCGAGGCGAAGTACAAGTGGAACCTCGCCGACCTCTACCCGAGCGACGACGCCTGGCAGCAGGCCAAGACCGACCTCGTCTCGCGTCTGCCGGTGCTCGAGTCGCACCGCGGGCACCTCGGGGCTTCGGCCGAGAGCCTCTACCGGGCGCTCTCGGACCAGATGGACTTCTCGCGCGACTACTCGCGGCTCGCCACCTACGCGAGCCAGCTTTCCGACCAGGACACGCGCGTCGCCAAGCCGCGCGAGATGAACGACGAGGCGGAGCAGCTCGGCGTCCGCTTCGGTGCGGCCGTGTCGTGGGTGGACCCCGAACTGCTGGCGATCGGCGCCGAGCGGATCAACGGCTTCATCAAGGCGGATGCGCGTCTCGCGGTCTTCCGCACCTACCTCGACAACGTCCTGCGCTTCGCTCCGCACACGCTCGATGCCTCCGGCGAGAAGATCATCGCCGAGGCGGGTCGCATGTACGGCGCGGGCGGCTCGGTGCGCAGCGTGTTCGACAATGCCGAACTGCCGTGGCCGACGGTCACGCTGCCGGGCGGAAAGCGCGTGCGCCTCGACAACGCGGCCTACACCGAATGGCGCGCGTCGCCGTCGCGCGCGGTGCGCGACACGGTGTTCCGCGCCTTCTTCCGCGCCCACCGGGAGTTCCAGGGCACCTATGGCGCCGCGCTCTCGGCGGCGGTGCAGGCGCACGTGTTCGAGAAGGACGTGCGCCACTTCGACAGCTGCGTCGAGGCCGCGCTGTTCCCCAACAACATCCCGACGCGCGTCTACACGCAGCTCATTGACGACGTCCACCAGAACCTGCCGACGCTGCATCGCTACCTGAAGCTCCGGCAGCGCATGATGGGCCTGAAGCAGCTTCGCTACGAGGACCTGTACGCGCCGCTCGTCCAGTCGGTGGACCTGCACTACACGCCGGAGCAGGCCATGGACATCGTGCTCAAGGCGGTCCAGCCGCTCGGGCAGTCCTACGTGGACACGCTCCGCTGGGGCTTCACCCACGGCTGGGTGGACTGGTTCCCGACGACCGGCAAGCGCTCGGGCGCCTACAGCACGGGTGCGTACGGCGTGCACCCGTACCAGCTCCAGAACTTCACCGGGCTGTACGACGAGGTCAGCACGCTCGCGCACGAGTCCGGGCACTCCATGCAAACGTTCCTCTCGGACCGCGCCCAGCCGTACGTGACGCACGACTACGCGACGTTCGTGGCCGAGGTGGCGAGCACGCTGAACGAGAACCTGCTGCTCCACTACATGCTCGGGCGCACGCAGGACAAGGCGACGCGCCTGTTCCTGCTCGGCAATTACCTCGAGGGCCTGCGCGGCACGCTCTTCCGCCAGACGATGTTCGCGGAGTTCGAACTGGCGATTCACGAGAAGGCCGAGAAGGGCGAGGCGCTGAGCGGCGAGGCGATGACGAAGCTGTACCTCGACCTGGTGCGGCGCTACTACGGCCACGATCAGGGCGTCTGCAAGGTGGACGACCTGTACGGCGTCGAGTGGTCGTACATCCCGCACTTCTTCTACAACTTCTACGTCTACCAGTACGCGACCAGCATCGTGGCGTCCTCGTCCATCGCTGCGCAGATGCGCGCCGACGGCGAGGGCACCGCGGCCCGCGATCGCTACCTGAACCTGCTCCGTTCGGGCTCCTCCAAGTATCCGATCGACCTGCTCAAGGACGCGGGCGTGGACATGACGACCTCCGCCCCGTTCGAAGCGGCGATGAAGGAGATGAACTCGGTCATGGACGAGATCGACAAGCTGCTGGCCGCGAAGTAGCGGCGTCCCACCTCCCGGCGGCGGCGGTTCCGGACAGGCCCGAACCGCCGCCGTTCGGCTTTGCGCAGGTTTTGCACGGGACGGCCCGCGACCGGCGCGCGCTTTCCGGGAGATTTCCCGCCGCGGATGGTGTAGGAAAGGCATGTCCGTCCGCGCCGCCGCCCGCTTCGGGGCGCCGGCATGGTCGCCTCCCCACGGCTCGACCGCGCGGCCCGATGAGGGCCGCGGACCAGATGACCGGCCCACCCGAAGGAGTATCCATCCATGCGCAATCCCATGGTCCCGCTGCTCGCCGTCGCGTTCCTGCTCGTCGGCGGGCTCAGCGCGTGGCTCCTGGTCCAGAACCACCACGCCAAGCTCGCGTACCAGGACCTGAGCGCCGCCGAGGAGACCTCGCGCCAGAGCTACAACCGCACGCTCGACGCGATCGCCGAGATCCAGGACAGCCTCGACGTCATCACCCCGCGCGACTCCGCGTTCCAGGTCGTGCCCGGCAGCCTGGCCGCCGAGCAGGAAATGGCGGGCCCCGACGGCCGCCGCGCGCTCGAGCGCATCGCGACGCTGCGGGCCAGCATCGAGCGCAGCCGCGAGCGCATCCAGCAGCTCGAGTCGAGCCTCAAGTCCGAGGGCCAGCGCGTGGGCGGCCTGCGGCGCATGGTCGCGAACCTCAACCGCACGCTCGACGACCGGCAGAAGACGCTCGAGGAGATGTCGGCCCGGGTCGAGTCGCTGCAGGGCCAGGTCGGCTCGCTGCAGACCGAGGTCCAGCAGAACCAGGAGACGATCGTCGCCCGGGACGCCTCGCTCGAGGAACGCCGCAGGGAGCTGGCCACCGTGTACTGCGCCGTCGGTTCGAAGCAGGCGCTCAAGCAGCAGGGCGCGATCGTCGCCTCCGGCGGCCTGCTGGGCATGGGCAAGACCCTGCTGCCGAGCGGACAGGCGGGCGTGGGCACGCCGCTCGACACCGATGTGGACACGGTCGTCAGGACCGACGCCGCCAAGGCTCGCGTCCTCTCGGCGCAGCCGCCCTCGAGCTACGAACTGCGGCTCGTGGACGGACGCATGGAGCTGCACATCCTGAACGCCAGCGAGTTCCGCAAGGTCCGCCAGCTCGTCATCGTGACGGCCTGAGCCGGGCGTCCGCGGACGCCGAACGCGCGAGCGCCGGGTGGCTCCCACCCGGCGCTCGCGCCGCGTCGGCGACCGCCGCGACCGCGCGCGCGAGGCTCGCGGCCCGGCCGGCACGCCGTCCGCCGCCGCGGGACCCATGTTCCGTTGCGTGAAGCTGGCGCCGGCCCCACGATGGCGGCGTCCTTGCTCGATCCACCCAGGGGCCTGCCCTTGACGACTCTGCCGGGCCGCGTCGGCCCGTACGAAATCCTCGGACCGCTCGGCGCCGGAGGCATGGGCGAGGTCTTCCGCGCCCGGGATTCGCGCCTCGAGCGGACGGTCGCGCTCAAGGTCCTGCCCGCGGAGTTCGCCGGCGACGCGGACCGGCTCGATCGCTTCCGCCGCGAAGCGCTGGCGCTCGCGTCACTCAACCATCCCAACATCGCGACGATCCACGGCATCGAGCCGCTCGCGGGCGGCGCGATCGCGCTGGTGCTCGAGTTCGTGGACGGCGAAACCCTCGCCGCCCGCCTCGGGCGTGGGGCGCTGCCCGTCGCGCAGGCGCTTTCGGCCGGCGCGGCGATCGCCGACGCGCTCGACGCCGCCCACGAGAAGGGCATCGTTCACTGCGACCTCAAGCCGCTCAACGTCATGTTCGGCGAACACGACCGGCTCAAGGTCCTGGACTTCGGGCTCGCGCGCCGGAAGGTGGACGAGACCGTCGAGGGGGTCTTCGGCTCTCCCGGATACCTGAGCCCCGAGCAGGCGCTCGGCGCGGCGCAGGACTCGCGCTCCGACGTGTTCGCCTTCGGCTGCGTGCTGTTCGAATGCCTGTGCGGCGCGCGGGCGTTTCCCGGGGACGATCTCGGCCGGGCGGGCGCCGCGGCGATGTTCACGGAGCCCGACTGGTCCCTGCTGCCCGCGGAGCTGCCGCGAGGGACGGCCGAGTTTCTCGCGAGCTGTCTCGCCAAGGATCCGGACGGACGGCCGCGCGACGGGGCCGCGCTGCGCGAGGCGCTGGCGCAGCTCGGACGCGCGGGCGCGCCCGCGGCGGCGGCGCCGGCTGCGCCCGTGCGACTGCCGGTCCAGCGCACCAGCTTCGTGGGGCGCGCGAAGGAGATCGAGCGGCTCGCCGGGTCGCTGCAGCACGCGCGGCTGCTGACGCTCACCGGCGTCGGCGGCTGCGGCAAGACACGCCTGGCGATCCGCGTCGCCGAATCCGTGAGCGCCCGCTTCGACGGCGGCACCTGCTTCGTGGACCTGGCGCCGCTCGCCGACGGAACGCGCGTCGGCGAGGCGGTGGCGCGGGCGCTCGAGCTGACGGCCGAACCGGGGCGAGACGCGCTGGCGACCGTCGCCGACGCCCTCGGCGACAGCCGCGCGCTGCTGGTGGTGGACAACGCCGAGCATGTGCTGGCCGAGGCCGCGGCCGCCGCGGACCATCTCCTCGGCGCGTGCCCGGCGCTCGCGCTGCTGCTCACCAGCCGCGAGCCGCTCGCCCTCGCCGGCGAGCAGGTCGTGCACGTCGAGCCGCTCGCTCCACCCGCCGCGCGGGCGGGTGCGACCGCCGCGGAGGTCGCGGAAAGCGACGCGGTCGCCCTGTTCGTCGAGCGCGCGCGCCAGGCCCATCCCGGCTTCACGCTCTCCGACGCGAACGCCGCGATCGTCGGCGAAATCTGCCGCCGGCTGGACGGCATTCCGCTGGCGCTCGAACTCGCGGCCGCGCGTGCGAGGATGCTCAGCCTCGAACAGATCCGCTCGCGGCTGGATGACCGCTTCCGGCTGCTGACCGGTGGCCAGCGCGGCGCGGTGCCGCGGCAGCAGACGCTGCTGGCGGCGCTGCAGTGGAGTCACGACCACCTGCACGAGGACGAGCGCGAGCTGCTGCGAGGGCTGTCGGTGTTCGCCGGCGGCTGGACGCTGGATCAGGCGGTCGCGGTCTGCGCGCCCGGCGGCGACGAGTTCGAGCTGCTCGACCGACTCACGCGCCTCGCGGACAAGTCGCTGGTCGTCGTCGTGACGGACACCGACCCGACGCGCTACCGGTTCCTCGAATCGGTGCGGCAGTTCGCGTTCGACCGGCTCGCCGAAACCGGCGAGGGCGGGGCGCTGCAGGCGCGGCATTTCGCCGCCTTCCTCGAAGTCGCCCGGTCCTTCGCCGCCCACGGCCCCGGACGCGCGGACGAGCAGGTGTGGCTGAAGCGCCTCGACGGCGACCACGAGAACCTGCTGGCGGCCCTCGCCTGGGCGAGGCGGACCGGCGAGGAGGCCGACGCGGCGCTCGAACTCGCCACGGACCTGTGGCGCTACTGGTCGTCGCGCGGGCTCTACGCGCTCGCGCGCCGCACGATCGAGGAAGCGCTCGCGCGGGCCGGCGGGGCGTGCCCCGGGTCCGTGCTCGCGCACGCGCACGTCCGCGCGGGTGGCTTCGCGCTCTACCTGGGGGATCACGAGGGGGCGCGGCCCCACCTGCTCGAAGCCGACCGCCTGTACCGCGAACTGGACGACCCGAAGGGCCGCGCCCGCTCGATGAGCGCGCTCGCGACGGTCGCGGTCTACCGGGCCGACCCGCAGGAGGCCTACGACCGCTACGCCGAGAGCCTCGAGCTGTACTCGCAGCTCGGCGAGAAGCGGGGCATGGCGATGGCGCGCCAGGGACTCGCCTACGCGGCGACGCGGCTCGGCCGACTCGAGGAAGCGGCGCAGCAGCTCGAGCAGGCGCTCGCCCTGGCGCGGGAGATCGGCGACCAGCGGCTCACCAGTCACGCGCTGGTCGAACTGGCGGACACGTGGGCCCGCTCCGGAGGGGTCGAGCAGGCGGCCATGCTGGCGGCCGCGGCGCTCGGGATGGCGCGCGAGCTGGAGCTGCGCTTCGAGGCGATCGTCGCCATCGAGATCACCGCCCGGCTGCTGGCGGGCGCCGGCGATGCCCGGCGGGCGGCGCGGCTGAGCGCCGCGGCGGATGGCGCGCGGGCGGCGTTCGGGCTTCCGCTGCTGCCCGAGGAACGGTTGCAGCGCGAGCGCGCGGACGCTTCGATCGCGGAGCAGCTTGGGGAAGCCTCGCGGGCCGAGGCCAGGGCCGCCGGAGCCGGCCTGGAACTGCCGGCCGCCGTCACGGAAGCGCTCGAGGCCCTTGCCCGTTTCGAGGCAGGTGCTGCGGGATAGCGCCGGCTGGAACAGCAATTTCCCTTGTTGGCACACGGGTGGCTCCTCTAGGCTTTATCCCGGTCGAACCCCCCAGCGCTCAATGGACGCAGCCCCCGGCTGGCGACCGCATGTCACGCACGCGGAGGAAGGGATTCCGCGTGCGGCCTGGTTTGTTGGCTTCGTGTGACCCGCTCTCGACTTGCGGCTCTCGCTCCCCGGAGGTGTTCATGCGCCGTATGCGTCCACTGTTGGCCCTGATGGCCGCGCTCGCACTGGCGACGCCGGCCATCGCGGACACGTTGCTGTTCGACTACGTGGGCTTCGATTACGAGAGTCCCGACCCGAATCCCGCTTCGTTCGGCGAAGCCGGCAGCGGCTACGTCGGGATCGGGATCGTGCCCGGCCTGTTCGCGCCGCTCGTCGCGGACACGTCGTCGAACCAGTACACGTACGTCCTCAGCGGCCTCACCCCGATCAGCAGCTCGACGGTCGGCTCCTACATCATCGTGGATTACGGCCCCGGCACGCTGTCCATCTACGAGGACTCCAAGACGACCGGCAGCGCGGCCGACTACGGCACCGCGCCCCCCAACGCGACGGCCCCTTCGAGCTTCACCGATGGAACGCTCTTCCTGACCGGAACGCTGACCGGGTTCCAGTTCGTGTTCAACAGCGCCACGAACACCGGCAGCTACAACGCCAGCTACACGGTCACGGGCGGCTCGCAGCTCGGAAACTTCCCGCTCTACCAGCGTGACGGTTGGACGTTCGCCGGCTCGAGCGGCAATGCCCTGTCCATCCCGGATGGCTACCTGCACCAGGTGGACGGCCAGAACTTCCTCGGACCGGTGCCGACCCGGGCCAGCAGCTGGGGCGGCATCAAGGCCCGCTACCGCTAGGAGACGACAACATGCGCATCCCCAGCACATCCCGGTCGCTTCCGCGGTTCTGCGGCATGCTCGCTGTTTCGGGGCTGCTGCTCGTGCCCCCGGCCTTCGCCGGCGGGCCGCCCATTGATTGGGATCCCGCCTACGGCTGGCAGGCCGGCGCGACGCCGACCAACCTCCCGATGGGCGGCGAGTTCAAGATGGTCGGCATCGTCAGCGCGTTCGACGCGCCCTTCGGCGACCTCAATGCCGCCGACCCGTCGCGCGAGTACACGTTCGTCATGCGCGGCCTGATCTCGAACGGGACCGTGGCGATCGGTCCGCCGTCCACCACGATCTACGAGACCCACTTCACCGGCGGCACGTTCGAACTCTACGAGGACCTCACGCCCGAGTCGGCGTTCGCGCCGTTCCCGCCCGACACGGCGAACTTCATGGACGGGACGCTGCTGCTCTCGGGCAGCTTCACCGATTTCTTCGTCCAGTCGAACAACTTCACCGCGTTCGAGACGGGCAACATCGAGGGCTCGCTCAACTGGACCGGCGGGACGCTGCTGCCGCGCATGACCCAGTACGGCTGCACGGGCCTGATGACCGGCGGCATGACCTGGCGCTCGACCGTCGTCATTCCCGGCTACCTCTACCGGCACGACGGCAAGATGGACACGCAGTGCCCGACGCCGGCCACGGGCGCGACCTGGGGCCGGATCAAGTCGCTCTACCGCTAGCGTCGAGGTTCCGTTCGTCGTCGCGGGCCCCGCTCCTCCCGGAGCGGGGCCCGCGCGCGTTCACGCTCCCTCAGACGCCGTACTCGGGCGCGGGCACGTCCTTGAGCCAGCGGTCGAACCAGCGGCGGATGTGCTGCTGGTTCTGCACGCGCCGCGAAGGCGCGCCGCTGCGCGAGAGCTCGTGGTTCTCGCCCGGGAAGCGCACCATGACGACCGGCTTTCGCTGCTGCTTGAGGCCCCGGAACATGACCTCGCCCTGGGCGATCGGCGTGCGCCAGTCCTCCTCGCTGTGGATCACCATCAGCGGCGTCTCGACCCGCGCGAGGTCCGTCGCGGGCGAGCGCTGAGCGTACTCGAGCGGGTCCTCGAAGGGCGCGCGCCGGAACCAGAACGGCCGCAGCAGCGCGAAGTCGCTCGAGTAGTACATCGAAGCCCAGTCGCTGACGCAGCGCTGCGTCACGGCCGCCCGGAAGCGGTTCGTGCGCGCGACGATCCAGTTGGTGAGCAGACCGCCGCCGCTTCCGCCCGTGACGCCCAGCCGCGACTCGTCCACGTAGCCGCGCGCCAGCACGTGGTCCACGGCCGCCATCAGGTCGTGGAAGTCGTCGCCGGGATACGCGTACTGAATGCAGTCCGCGAACGCCTGTCCGTAGGTCGTGCTGCCGCGCGGGTTCGTGAAAACGACGACGTATCCCGCGGCCGCCAGCACGCGGAACTCGTGGAAGAACGTGTTGCCGTACGCCGCGTGCGGTCCGCCGTGAATCTCGAGCACGAGCGGATACTTCTTCGCCGGATCGAAGCCCGGCGGCTTCACGATCCATCCCTGCACGCCGCGGCCGTCGAAGGACTCGCACCAGAACTCCTCGACCTCGCCGAGGTTCGCCCCGGCCATGAGTTCCTCGTTCGGCCGGTGGAGCACCGTCCGCCGGCGCGTGCTCACATCCACCACGACGAGGTCGCCGGGCGTCCGGAGCCCGCCGACGGTCAGCGCCAGTCGCGAGCCGTCCGCGCTCGCGGAGCCGCACACCACGTCGTCCTCCGGCCCGGTCAGGTCGTCGAGGCGGCCACTGGCGAGATCGAACCGCGCGGCGCGCGTGACGCCGTGCAGGCCGTAACCGAACAGCAGGCCGCCGTCGCTCGTGAACGCGAGCGGCAGCGCGCCGCCGCCGCGCGGCGGGTGCTGATCGCTCGAGGTCGTCTCGCCGACGGCGAGATCCCTTCCGTGGGTGAGCACCTCCGCCGAGCGCAGGGGCCACTCGCCCTGCAGCAGCAGCAGGTCGTTCTGGTCGTACGAGCGCGGCGGCTCGGGGCGGATCCCGCCGATCGCGGCGATACGCCCTTCCGGCCCCTGCGCGAAGGGCGCGAGCGGGCCGGCGATGTCGGCGACGAGGACGGACTCCGCCCCGTCGCTCGGAGCGGCAAGGTCGGGCGAGATCGCGCGCAGGTCGTTGTCCTCGAGCGGAACGCCGAACCAGGGTTCCTCGCGCCGGTCCGTCAGGTAGAGGATCCAGCGGCCGTCGTGCGACCATTCCGGCGCCGACTCCTTGAACCGGACGCCGCGGGTGAGCTGGCGGGGCTCGCCGCTGGAGAGCGCCACGACCCACAGGTGATCGAGGTGCTCCCAGTCCGTGAAGCCCTCGTCGTTGAGTCGGAACTCCGGCCGGGTGACGACACGGGCCGGAGCATGCTTCGGCTTCGGGCGCCCGGGCTGATCCACTTCCGGGTTGTGTCCGGAGAGAAAGACGAGGCGCGAACCGTCGGGCGACCATGCCGGCGAGTGAGCGCCGCCCCCGAGCGAGGTCAGCGCGCGCGGCTCCCCCCCGGCCAGCGGCAGCACGTGCACCTGCGGCGGGCCCTCGCCTTCCGGCTTGCGCGTGAACGCGAGTTGCGTCCCGTCCGGCGACCAGCGGGGCTGGCTGTCGCGCCCCGCGAAGGTGAGCTGGCGCGGCCGCGAGGGGCCCTCATCGGCCGGCACGTCGCAGAGCCACAGGTTCGTCCGGTACTCGTCCTCGCCCTCGTCCACGCTGACCAGCGTGTAGGCGACGCGGCTGCCATCGGGAGAGATGCGAGGATCGGCGATCCAGCGAAAGCGCAGCAGGTCCTGCTCGCGCATGGGCGGCGGTCTCCGGTGCTGGGTGGACGAAGCTCGGCGCCGCAGGCTAGCGGCGCGGTTGACGCGGGGTCAACGTGGGCCGCCCGCCTCGCGCAGCAGCGCCTCGAGATCGAGGGGATCGGTCACCATCGCCAGCGCGCCGTCGGCCTCGCGCGGCCATTCCTCGCGCGGCCGATCGCGATAGATCTCGATGCCGTTGCCGTCCGGGTCGGCGAAGTAGATGGCCTCGCTGACGCCATGATCCGCGGCGCCCTGCAGTCGCACACCGGCCTCGAGCACGCGCGCGAGCGCGGCGGCGAGCGAGGCACGATCCGGGTAGAGGAAGGCCGCGTGGAACAGCCCGGTGGCGTTCCGCGCCGGCGCCGGCCCGCCGCGGCTGGTCCAGGTGTTGAGCCCGACGTGGTGGTGGTAGCCCCCCGCCGAGAGGAACGCGGCCGAGTCTCCGAAGCGCTGGGTCAGCTCGAACCCCAGCACGCGCGAGTAAAACTCGATCGAGCGCTCGAGGTCGGACACCTTGAGGTGGACATGCCCGACGCGGGCGCCGTCGGGAATCCGGTAGGTCGGTTCCATGTCTGGACTCCTCCTCAGGGACGAAGCGGGTCGAGGCTCGCGGGCGGGTCCGCGCGGCGCTTTCGCCGCGCGGGCGCGCGTGCGAGACTCCCCTCCCCGTCCGGGAAGGAGGAGACGCCATGGGACCCACGATTCCGTTCGACCGTGCCGCCGTTCCGCGCGAGCTGCGGCCGTTTCTCGACGAGCAGGGCCGCGTCGTCCGCTGGCCCGCGCGACAGAAGACCCAGCGACTCGTCGTCCGGCTGCTCGCCGGTCGTTTCGAACCGGGCCGCGACTACCTCGAGAAGGACGTGAACTTCGTGCTCATGGACGCGCACGACTTCGGGGACTGGGCGATGCTGCGCCGCATGCTCGTGGACTGGGGCTACCTCGCGCGGGAGGGCGGAGGCGCACGCTACTGGCTGAAGCCCGAGAGCGAGTGGCCGGCCTCCTGAGGCGCGGCGCCCGACGCGGGCGACCGCGGGACGCAAAGACGCGGCGCGGAGCGCGCTGCCACGCGCTCCGCGCCGTGAACGGCGGTGGTTCTCAGGCGCTCTTCTTGACGTTGCTCGCCTGCAGGCCTTTCGGGCCCTTCACGACGTCGAACTCCACACGTTCGCCTTCGGCGAGCGTCTTGAAGCCTTCACCCGTGATGGCGGAGAAGTGAACGAAGACGTCGTCGCCGCCTTCCTGGGAGATGAAGCCGAAGCCCTTCGCATCGTTGAACCACTTCACGGTACCAGTCGCCACTGCGAACTCCTTGTGCCCGGGGGTCTCCCCCCGCCAAAACGTGCGATCCGGGTGATCGCCCGGAACGCGAAGGCGCGGCCGAGAGCCGGAGCCCCGAAAAGCAATGGGCAGCCGCGGTCGAGGGAACTCCGCAGCTGCCACACACTCGCTGGAGCGAGACATCAGCCCGGCTTCGACGGACGGCAGTGTGCGCGAGGCCGGGGCTCCGGCGCAAGTCGGATGTGCGCGGCCTCCCCGGGCGCGGCCGGCGCGCGGCCTGACTCCGCTACAGCCCGGTCTTGTAGACGCCGGGCAATCCCCGGACCTCGAACGGTTGCGCTCGCGGAGCGGCCTTGCCGGCGGTGAGCGTCGCCCGATACCTCCCGGCGGGCGCGTACTGCGGCTGACCGGACCACTCCGGGCGCTGGATCCGCTCGCGCGGTTCGCCGGCGACAAGGTCCCAGACGACGCGATGGAATCCCGCGCCGCCGGGGCCGGTCAGCGTCCGCACCGCGCGACCGGCCGAATCCGTCACGGCGATCGAAACGCCTCCTTCGATCTCGTGCGGCAGGAAGTAGTCGAACCAGGCGCCGAACGGCGGATTCGGGGCGAGAAAGTTCCGCTGCCCCCAGCGGCCGCCCAGCGGGCGCGGGTAGTAGGCCCACGCCGTGCGCGGCGGGGCGAACGTGACCGAGTCCGAGAGCGCCGAAGGGCTCCAGTGCTCGAGCAGCTGGATCCCGTCGAGCACGTACAGGCTGCGCCCGTGCGTCGCGACGATCAGGTCGCGATCGCGCGGGTGAATCTGGATGTCGTCCACGGCCACCGTGGGCAGGCCGTTCCTCCACGGCAGCCAGCGCCGGCCACCGTCGAACGACAGGTAGAGCCCGAACTCGGTCCCTGCGAACAGCAACGACGGGTTGCCGGGATCCTGCCGCACCACCTTCACGGGCTGGTCCTTCGGCAGGTCCGAGGCCAGGCTCGTCCAGCTCTGTCCCAGGTCGCGGGTGACGAACAGGTAGGGCGCCAGGACGTTCGAGCGATGTCCGTCGATCGAGACGAAGGCCGTGCGGGCGTCGTGCGGCGAGGCCTCGATGCGGCTCACGTACAGCCCGCGCGGCACGCCCCGCAGGTTCGCGGTCAGGTCGGTCCACGTGCCGCCGCCGTTCGAGGTCACCCACACCTTGCCGTCGTCGGTGCCCGCCCACACGATCCCGGCCTTCACCGGCGATTCGGCGAGCGAAACGATCGTGCAGTACGTCTCGGCGCCCGATCCGCCGGACACCATCTTCGCCGGGTCTGCGGTCGTCAGATCCGGGCTGACGCGTTCCCAGCGCTCGCCGCGGTCGGTCAGGCGGAAGACGTACTGCCCGCCGAGCCACAACACCGAGGGATCGTGCGGTGAGAGCAGGAACGGCGCGTTCCAGTTGAAGCGGAACACCGGCTCGCCTTCGCCGTTCGACGGCCGGCAGTAGCGTTCCCTGCCGCTCGCGAGATCCTGCCGCACGAGCTGGCCGCCCTGCGACTCGTACCAGACGAGGTCCGGGTTCGTCGGGTCCACGGCGACGTGGAAGCCGTCGCCGCCGCCGAGCAGATGCCAGGCATCGTTGCCGCTTCCGCCCGTCGCGCCGCCGCCGAAGTTTTCCGCCTCGAAGGTCGTCCGCGACGGGCCACCCCACGTCTGGTTGTCCTGCAGTCCGCCGTAGATGCGGTAGAACGGCTCGCGAAGGTCGAAGGCCACGTTGTAGAACTCGCCGATGGCCAGGTTGTCCACGAACTGCCAGCTGGCGATACGGTCGAAGCTCTGGAAGATGCCGCCGTCGGTCCCGAGCAGGACGTGCCGGCCGTTGGCGGGGTCGATCCACATCGCGTGGCAGTCCGGGTGCAGGTTGCGCGCTCCACCCGCCTTGAAGGAGACCCCGCCGTCGTCGGACCAGTACAGGTCCGTCCCGAGCAGGTAGACGCGCGTGCTGTCGTCGGGCTGCACGCGCACCTGGCTGAAGTAGAACGCCCGCGGCGCGAACGGGCTGATGCGCTTCCACGACTCGCCCGCGTCGTCGCTGCGGAACAGTCCGCCCGAGCGGCTGGCATCCTCGAACTCCGAAAGCCGGCCGCCTTCGTCCGACTCGACGACCGCGTACACGACCCTCGGGTTCTTGCGCCAGACGTCGAGACCGATGCGCCCCGTGCGCTTGGGCAGGCCGTTGCCGAGCTTGCGCCAGGTGCTGCCGCCGTCCGTGCTGCGCCAGATGCCGCCGCTCTCGCCGCTCCCCGAGTACGACCAGGGCGTGCGCAGCCGGGCGTACATCGCCGCGTAAAGGACCCTGGGGTTCGAAGGGTCCATCGCGAGATCCACCGCGCCCGTGCGCGCATCCACCTTCAGGACCTGCTGCCACGTGCGTCCGCCGTCGCGCGTGCGGAACACTCCGCGCTCGGGGTTCTCGCCCCACAACCGCCCGAGCGCGGCGACCCACACCGTGTTGCTGTCGGTGGGATCGCAGACGATGCGCCCGATGCAGGCGGTCGCTTCGAGCCCGACGCACTTCCAGTTCGCGCCGCCGTCCGTCGAGCGGTAGACCCCGCCGCCCCACGACGACGAATTGCGACTGTTGGCCTCGCCGGTTCCGGCCCAGACGATCGAGGGATTCTTCTGCCACACCGCCACGGCGCCGATGGACGCGACCGCTTCCTTCTCGAAGACCGCGCTCCACGTCGTGCCGAGGTTCGTGGACTTGAAGAGCCCGCCGGTGCCGGTGGCGGCGAACACGGTCGCCGGCTGCTGCTCGGAGACGGCGAAGTCCGAAATGCGCCCGCCCATGGACGCCGGCCCGATGGCGCGGAAGGTGAGTTCCTTGAACTGCGACGCCGACGGCTCCGCGGGCCGCGCCCCTGCCGGCGCCGAAGCCGCTCCGGCCGGCACGGCCCCCGGCGGAAGTGCCGCCGAAAGGAGCATCACGAACGCGAGGCGCGCGAGCGACCGGGAAATCAGTGGGCGGGTCATGAACACTCCTCCGTCGTCGGGTGGGATGCCGCCACCGGCGGGAAGGGCGACACCGACGTGGGCACGGTAGCACGCACCTTCCCGGCCGGAACGAGCACTCGCCGACGAACGTGAGCGCCGACGTGCCCGGCGCGTCAGGAGCCCGAGGGCTCCGGCCTCAGCGCGTGCGCCCGGGCGAGGAAGTCGCGCGCCCAGCGGGCCCGCCGGCCCGCCTCCCGGGCGAGGCGTTCGGCCAGCCCGGACTCATCGAGCAGCGCCGGCCAGAAGCTCACGAAGGCGAGGCCCGCCTGCGGGTGCACGCACCAGGCCCCCAGCGTGTCGAAGTCGCCCGGTTCGCGGGCCTCCGCCTCGTTGAGCAGGGCGGCGGTCGAGACGGCACGCTCGGGGACCGACTCCGCCTCGGGCGGCAGCGAGAGCGCCGCGACCAGCCCCGCGCCGTATGCGGGATGTGGCTGCGAGCCGAGCAGGTGGAGCAGCGCGACGCCCGCGCCCGGTGCGCTGCCCGCGGGGGACTCGCCCGGCAGCGCGCAGGCGATCTCCGCATGGAGCCCCGAGTCGTCCACGTGCACGCGCTCCCATGGAGGCGCATCGACGGCGGCGACGCCGTCGAGGCGCTCGCGCGTGAACGGGCCCGCGCCGGCTCCGTGCTCGGCGACGCGCCGCCAGCCTTCGACGAGCGGGTCGGGCGCGGTGCGTGGCACACCGCCCGGCGGCGCCGACTCCCCCGTCACGGCGCCGAGTTCGCGGGCGAGCGCCTGCGCGTCCCGGGCGGCGTCCGCCATCTGGAAGAGCGCCGCGACGGCGAGCGCGTTCGCCGCGCGCGCCTCGTCGCCCGCGCGCACGAGCGCGGAGGCGTGCAGCGAGAGGGTCCGGTCGTCGCCGTTCCAGCGCAGCGCCGAGAGACCCGGCCGCAGCGCGTTCCAGCGAGCGAGCACGGCGAAGCCGGCCGCGCCTCCCTCCACTGCGCGCAGCAGCGGCATCTCGACGCGCACACGCCAGACGCGCGCGCCGCCCGCGAGCTCGACCGGGCCGGCGTGGACACGTTGCGAGAATGCCGACGGCCACCAGCTGAAGCCGCGGTCGTGCGCGGCCTGCCACGGGCCCGACGGTGCGAGCGTTTCGCGCAGGCGTTCGACGACCTCGAGGCCGTGGTCCGCAATCACGACCGGCGCCCCGTCGCCGCCCGCCCCGCGCGACCGCTCGCGGCGATCACCGCACGCCGAGCAGCTCGACTTCGAAGACGAGCGTGGCGTTGGGCGGGATCACGCCGCCGGCCCCGCGCGAGCCGTACGCGAGGTCGGGCGGGACCGTGAGCTTGCGCTTGCCACCGACCCGCATGCCCTTGATGCCCTCGTCCCAGCCCTGGATCACTTCGCCCTGGCCGAGGGTGAACTGATAGGGCTGGTTCCGGTCGTGCGAGCTGTCGAACTTGGTGCCGTCCGTGAGCCAGCCGGTGTAATGCACGCTGACCTGCAGGCCGGGATCCGCCATCTTGCCGTTGCCGATCGCGAGATCCTCGTACACGAGCCCGCTGGCGAGCCGGTGCACTTTGCCGGCCGTGGAAGCCGTTCCGGCCTGGGCCGCAGCGGAGCCCGCCGGAGGGGCGCCTTCGGAGGCCGCGGTCCTCGAACCGCCGCCGCTCGCACAGCCGAAGGTGAAGGCCGCGACCAGCAGCAGGAGGGCGAATCGAGCCATGACGGGGTCCCTCGTGGGTTTCTCGGGTTGAAGGAAGCGCGATGGCGCAACGTCCCACAACGGGCCACGGCCGGGCAAGCCGGTGCCGGGTGCCAGGTCCTCGCGGCCGGGCACGCAGGCCGGCGCTTCCGGCGCCGGCAGCGCGCGGTCAAGCCGCACGCTCCGGCGGCCGAAAACAGCGGCGAGCCCGGCGGCGCCCCGACACCGGATCGCCGCGCCCCCTCGTCCTCGGCAGGGAGTCCCGCTTGGACATCGACAACAAGGTGGTGGCCCGCTACCTGGACGGGCGCGTCCTCAAGGGCGTCACGCGGGACTTCTCGCCCAACCGCGTCAGCTTCCACATCGAAGTGCACGGCACCGGCGAGATCGTCGAGTTGCGCTGCCGGCACCTCAAGGCGCTGTTCTTCGTGCGCTCGCTCGAGGGCGATTCCTCGCGGCAGGACCTGCGGGGCTTCGTCGAAGGTCCCGCCGAAACGGCGCAGGGACGCAAGATCGCGGTGCGCTTTCGCGACGACGAGTTCGTCTGCGGGTACACGCTCTCCTGGTCGCCGGATCGCGACGGATTTTTCCTGTTCCCCTCCGACGCCGGCGGCAACAACCACCGCATCTTCGTGATCTCCGCGAGCACCGACGAGATCAAGGCCGGACCGCAGGCGGAGTCCCTCGCGCAGCGGGTGCTGGCCGAGAACCAGGCTCGCAGTCCGCGCGCGGCGGTCCCGGGCGCCGATTCGCCGGCCATGGGGCTCCCTCCCGCGAGCGTGCAGCCGCGCCCTTCGGGGACGATGCCGCGCCCGGGGTCCGGGCCGGCGGGCACCGGGCCCCCGGCGAAGGCCGCCGGCGCCGGCGGCGTGCACGAGGCAGGGCCCTCGCCTCGCCCGTCGGCCACCCTGCGGCGGCCCGCCGACGGGAAGCCGCGACCGCCAGCCAGCGACGCCGCCTGAGGCGGCGCGCGGCCGATCCGGCGCGGCGAGCAGCTCGCTAGCGCCGCTTCTTCTTCGCGGCGGCGGCCTTGTCGGCCTTCTTGCGCGAGGCCTGCTTGGCCCGCTTGCGGCGCAGCCGGTGCTTGTAGGCGGTCATGGATCTCCCGAAGGTCGTGCGGAAACCGGCGCGCCACCACGGCGCGCGGCGCGCGAGATTACCCGCGCCGTCGTGGCGCGCGCAAGCGCGTGCGCCGCGCTTCCGCGCGTGCCGGGCCGGGAACGGACCCGCTCGCGCGGGCGGAGCTCCTCAATGAGGAGTGCGCCGCAGCCATTGCACGTAGGCCCAGATGGCATCCTCGTCGCCGGGCTGCAGGTGGTCCTTGAAAGCGGGCATGCGCAGGTTCGCGCGCTTGAGGAAGTGCATGGCGAGCGCGTTTCGCTTGAATCGGTCGCTCACCCCGTCGGCCACCCACTGGTGGAACTCGCGGCGATCGCGGACCAGCTCCGCGAAATCGCGTCCGTCCCACGAGGGCACGTACCCCTTGAGCGAACCGGGATTCCGTGGCGCGAGGCGTCCGCCCGGGCCGTGGCAGCCGATGCAGCCGAGCGCCTCGATGCGCTCCAGGCCCGCGCGGGCGAGCGAATCCTGCGGCTCGGGATTGCCCGCCATCACGTTCACGTAGGCGACGAGGTCGTCCAGGCCCCGCCGGCCGAACCGGTCGCCGTAGGCCGGCATGCGCAACGCGCCGCGTGCGCTGGCGGCTTTCCACGACTCGCTCTTCGCCTTGCGCGCGGTCACGCCGTCACGGATCCACTCGCGCAGTTCCTCGTCGTTCTTCGCGAACATCATCACGTCACCCTCGAAGCCGGGCACCGTGAGATCGCTGCGGCCGTGATTCGCGACCCCCTTGATTCCGCCGGGGCCGTGGCAGCTGAAGCAGCCGGACCGCTCGGCGAGGCGGCGGCCGCGTTCGGCCGCCGGCAGGTCCGCGCGTACGACGATCGCGAACCCGACGACGCCGACGACGGCGGCCAGCAGGACGGCCCGGACGAGATTGCGCACGAGCAGGGAAGGGACGGCGCGCGCGTCCGACCCCGAGGGGCCGGGCGCGCGCCTTCCGGATTACTTGGCGGCCGCGAGCTTCGCGCCGGTCACGTCGATGCCCGTGACGCCGCCACGCGTGCTCATCGTTCCGGTCACCTCGACGACCGAGCCCGCCCAGCCCTTGAGCTTCTCGTAGGGATCGCCGTCGTCGTGGTTCGGCGTGAGCAGCACGGCCTTGCCGTCGGCGGTCATGAGCATGATCGGCATGCCGTTGCGCGCGCAGCGCAGCGCGCACTCCTTGTGCTTCTCGCCCATCGCGCCGTGGCCGAGGTAGCAGCCCGCGTCCAGCACCTCACCCTTCCAGTTGCCGGCCTTGCCCTTGGCCATGCCGTCGGCGAGCGCCAGGGACGCGCCGAGAACCGCGACGACCGCGACGAACGACAGGACGATTCGCTTCATGAATGAGCCTCCACATTGAGGAAGGGAGTGGTCCGGAAGCCCTCCGGACCGAGTGCGCGACCGGGTTCGAACCCGCCTTAAGACAGGGCGGGCAACTAGCTGAGTTCGAAGTACTTGAGATCCACCGCTCCGTAAAGTCCGCCTCCCTGACCCTCGAACAGTTCGCGCTCGCGCCGCAACGCCTCGGCGGGAATGTCCACCACCGGCAGGCCGAGGTCCTCGGTCGCGGCGATGCGCGGGGTCGTGGGCAGCGCGTAGCGCTCGCTGGCGAGATAGTCCTCGAACTCGTCGAGCGTCCACGCGAACAGCGCGTCCACCTCCCAGACGATCTGCACCTCACGACCGCGCAGCACGTCGGGCGGATCATCGGGTCCCGCCGGCCGGAGCCTGCCGACCGCGCAGCAGTCGCAGCCGAACCAGAAGTCGAGCGGTCCCTCGATCACCAGATTCTCGGCCACGCGGGCGTCGGTCGGCGCGTCCCGCCAGATGTTGCCGAGCAGTTCGGAAAGCGCGAACAGGTAGCGCAGCAGCGCGCGCGGGTCGTCGGCCGCCGCGCCGCGCACGCCGGTCGCCAGCACGCGAAGATTGCGGATCGCCTCGAGGCGCACCCACGGCGAGCGGCGATTCGCGAGGGCGGTCAGGTTGTGAAGCGAGCCTTCGACGCGTTCACGCACCACGGTGAGCAGCTCGTCGAAGGTGCCGCCCCCCTTGTCGAGGAACTCGACGGTGCGCCGCATCGCCTGGTTGAGCGGCAGGTAGGCGGCGCGCAGCGTGGCCCAGTCCTCCGTCAGGCGCTGCTTGGCGATGACGTCCCAATCCGCCATGTCGTTCCCCCGGGGTGATGGACCGGCCATTCCGGCCGGCGACGCACGTGCAGCGAAGGTCGCGCCAGTATAGACAGCCGATCCTGCGAGGGTCCACCCGGCGGGCGTCCGTATCGTAGATGTCGCGGGTGACGCCCGCGATGTTCGAGAACCGTGAAGTTGCGGCTCGTGACTCGTGCGCGCGCGAACGCCACCAGCGGATCCGCGACGTGCCCTGCCGCGACGACGCACGCCCGAGCGCCCCTGTGCTAGCGTTCGTCCGTCACGGAAGTCCCACAGGAACGCACGACCGAATCCGGACCGGAGATCGCCTCATGCGCGACCATCGCACGCAGCAGCTGGCGCAACTCATCGTGCGCCACTCCACCCGGCTCCAGCCCGGCGAGGTCGCGCTGGTCGAAGCGTTCGACCTCGCCGACGGTCTCGTCATCGACCTCGTCGAGGAAATCCAGCGCGCCGGGGCCATCCCGATCGTGTCGCTGCGCAGCAACGCCGTCATCCGCAGCCAGCTCCTCGCGGCCACCGAGGCGCAACTCGACGTGCAGGCCGGGCTCGAGCTGCACCAGATGAAGGCGGTGCAGGCCTACGTGGGCATCCGCGCCGCGGAGAACGTCAGCGAACTCTCGGACGTGCCCGCCGACAGGATGGCGCTCTACCAGCAGCGGGTCGCGCAACCGGTGCACCTGAACTACCGAGTGAACCACACGAAGTGGGTCGTGCTGCGCTACCCCAACGCCGCGATGGCGCAGCTCGCGAACATGAGCACGGCCGCGTTCGAGGACTTCTACTTCCGGGTCTGCAACGTGGACTACGCCCGCATGCGCGAGGCGATCCAGCCGCTGCGCGAGCGAATGCTGAAGACCGACCGGGTGCGCCTCACCGGCCCGGGCACCGACCTGACGTTCAGCATCAAGGGCATCGGCGCCGTCTCCTGCCACGGCGAGCGGAACATCCCCGACGGCGAGTGCTACACCGCCCCGGTCCGGGACTCGGTCGAGGGCACGATCCGCTACAACACGCCCTCGCTGTACCTCGGAACGACCTACGACGGACTCGAATTCCGCTTCGAGAAGGGACGCATCGTCGAGGCGAAGGGCAATCCCCAGGACAAGCTCGACGCGCTGCTCGGCGTGGACGAAGGCGCGCGCTCCATCGGCGAGTTCTCTCTCGGCTTCAACCCGCACATCCTCACGCCCATGAAGGACACCCTGTTCGACGAGAAGATCGCGGGCTCGCTCCACTTCACTCCGGGCCAGAGCTACGAGACGGCCGGCAACGGGAACCGCTCGAAGATCCACTGGGACCTGGTGCTGATCCAGCGGCGGGAGTACGGCGGCGGCGAGGTCTGGTTCGACGGCGAACGCGTGCGCCACGACGGTCGCTTCGTGGTGAAGGACCTCGAGGGGCTGAACCCGGAAAACCTGTCGCGTTAGCGCGGCAGAAGCGGCAGCCGCGTCCGTGCGACGCGACCCGCGGCCGTGAGACGGGCGAAGTACAGCCCCTTCGGCAGGGCCGTGCCCGCCTCGTCCCGGCCGTCCCAGCGCAGCACCGTGACGCCGGCCGGCAGGACTCGATCGGCGAGCGTGCGCACGCGCCGCCCGCCGAGGTCGTACAGGTCCACCCGCGCCCGGGCCGCGGCGGGCAGATCGATCGAGAGCGCGGGGCCGGGGCCCAGCGGCGTGCCCGAGAGGGCCCGCATCAGCGAGCCGCGCGCCATCCAGCCGTCCGGGTCGGGCGGCGTCGGCATCCCGGGCAGGTTGGGATTCGCGGTGTCGGGCGGGGCGGCGGGCCGCGGCGCGCTCACCGTGAGAATGCCGCTCGCGGCGGTCTGGTCCGAGCAGCGGAACCGGAATCGGCTGACCGTCGTGGTGTCGTCGTCCGGTACGCGCGGCCAGCGCCGTGCGATCCAGACCACGTAGCTGGTGTCCGACCAGACCTGCGGCGAGCGCTTGAATCCCAGGCTCTCGGGAGGCACGGGAGTCTCGACGCCGCTCGAATCCACCACCAGCGTCTCGAAGTCGAGCTGGCCGCTGAGAGGATTGGTCATCACGGTCTTGAGCGTCGCCTGCTCCCCCGACGGCACGTTCGGCGAAACCCAGTCCATGTTGACAACGTGCAGCAGGGGCGGCTGGACGAGCGAGAACGACCACGACCCGCTCCACTGGATCTGCCGGATCTCGATGCGGTCGCCGTTCACGAAGCAGAGGTACTCGCGCGTGCCGTCGCGGAAGTACTCCGACGCGAACCACGTGCTGGTGTCGAATCCCAGCATGGCGCTCAGCCGCCCGCGGTAGGTCCACTGCCCGGGGTCGGCGATCGGGTCCGGCGACGTGTAGAGCGACAGCGGCTGGCCGGCGCTGCTCGTCAGCAGCAGGTACCAGAGACCGGCGTGCTCGAACACGTGCGGCGACTCGGTGAGCTGGTTGTACGTGTACGCGCGCCAGGTGATGAGCAGCGGCTTGACGTCGTGCCACTGCAGGAGGTCGCCGTCGGAGCCCGCGACCCCGACGACGGTCGCCGCCGTGTCGGCCCCGTACGAGGCCGTGTAGTACATGAGCCAGTGGCCCGGCGCCGCCGGGTCGGGCATCACGAACGGGTCGCGAAACGCCGGGCCGGGATCCAGCTGGTTCCACCAGGCCCAGCTGGTCATCGAAGCGTCGAGCACCGGTTCGTAATGCTGCCACCTCGAAAGGTCGGAGGACACCGCGACGCCCATCCGCTGCGTCCGCTCGAACTCCCCCGGCCAGTCGCTGACCCCCGTGTAGAACATCCACCACAGCCCGTCGTGCTGGAACACGAACGGCGCCCACAGGTGCGCGTTGTCCCATTCGCCGAGGTCCACGCCCAGGGCGTTCGGAAGCTGGGTCCAGTGGTAGAGGTCGGTCGAGACGGAGTGCCCGAAGTCCGTCTCGGTCTGCTCGGCCGGCAGGGCGGTGTTGTTGCGGATGTAGAAAAGGTGGTAATAGCCACCCTGCTTCACGAGCGAGAAGTCCTTCGGCCGGATGCCGCCGCCGAGGATCATGTAGGCGGCGCCCGCGGGAGCCGGGACGTACACGGACAGCGCCAGCAGCGCCGCGAGCGCGGCGCAGGGCTGCAGAATCCGTCGTCGTGCGAGCCGGAAGAGGAGTTTCAGGGGGCGCCCCTCTGTCGAGATGCGGAAGCCGTGCGGTCGTGGTCCGGCAAGGGCCTCGGAGACCGTGCCACGGACATTATCCCGGTCCCCCTCGGGGACCGTCAACGCCGCCCGGGAGTTCGGATTGATCCAACTGCAGGGCCTGCGCTACTCGATCGGCCAGCGGGTCCTGTTCGACCGGCTGGACTGGGTGATCGCACCCGGCGACCGCTGCGCGCTGGTCGGCCCCAACGGCGCGGGCAAGACCACGCTGCTGCGGGTCATTCTCGGGGAGTACTCGCCCGAGAGCGGCACGCGCGTGCTCGCGAAGGGCACGCGCATCGGCTACCTGCCGCAGGAGGCGGCCGAGACCTTCACCGGCAGCGTGCTCGACCGCGCGCTCGAGGCGCACCGCGCGCTGCTCGGTATGCGCGAGGAGCTGGACGAGATCCACGCGCGCCTGTCCGGCATCGCCGCGGACGATCCCGAGCTGGAGGGTCTGCTCGAGCGCTCCGGCGAACTCCAGCACCATCTCGAGCTGCACGCCGAGCACCGGCTCGAGCCGGAGGCGCGGCGCGTGCTCGGCGGGCTGGGATTCTCCGTCGCCGACCAGGACCGGCCGCTGGCCGAGTTCTCGGGCGGCTGGCGGATGCGCGCGGCGCTCGCGGCGCTGCTGCTCGCCGACCCGACCGTGCTCATCATGGACGAGCCCACCAACCATCTCGACCTGCCGGCGATGGAGTGGCTGGAGGACTACCTCGACGGTTTTCACGGCGGGCTCATCGTCGTCTCGCACGATCGCGTGTTCCTCGACCGGGTCGCGAGCGAGGTCCGCGAGCTGGAGCACGGCACGCTGACCGGCTACTCCATGGGCTTCACGCGCTACCTCGAGGAAAAGGAGCTGCGACGCGAGCAGGCGGCGGCGACGAACGCCCAGCTCGAATCGAAGATCGAGCAGCTCTCGCGGTTCGTCGAGCGCTTCGGCGCCAAGAACACCAAGGCGGCGCAGGCGCAGAGCAAGCGCAAGCAGATCGAACGTCTCAAGGCCGAGCGCGTCGTCCTGCCCCGGCGCGCCGGCCGCCTGCGGCTCTCCTTCCCCGCGCCTCCCCACTCGGGCCGGCTGCTCGTCCAGCTGCGCGACGCCTCATTCGGCTACGACGCGCGCGACGTGCTGTCGCACGCCAGCGTCGAGGTCACGCGCGGCGAGAAGCTCGCCATCGTCGGCCCCAACGGGGCGGGCAAGACGACGCTGTTGCGCATGCTGGCCGGCCAGCTCGAGCCGCGCGAGGGCCTCCGGGAGGACACGCCGCTCACCCGCATGAGCTACTTCGCGCAGCACGCGGCCGAGACCCTGGAGGGCGCGCACACCGTCCTGGACGCGGTCGAGGAGGTCGCGAGCGACGCCTGGCGCCCGAGGCTGCGCAGCCTGCTCGGCAGCTTCCTGTTCCAGGGGGACGACGTGTTCAAGCTCTGCCGCGTCCTGTCGGGCGGCGAACGCCAGCGAGTGGCGCTCGCGCGGCTGCTGCTGCTGCCCACCAACCTGCTGCTCCTCGACGAGCCCACGCATCACCTCGACCTGGCGGGCAAGGAGGTGCTCGAGGACGCGCTCGAGCAGTACCCCGGCGCCCTCGTCGTGGTCACGCACGACCGTTCGCTCATGGCCCGCGTCGCGACCCGGGTGATCGAGGTCCACGAAGGCCGCGTCGTGCTCTACCCGGGCGGCTACGACGACTACGAGGCGGCACGTATCGCGCGCGCGGCCGGTCCGCCGCCCGAACCGGTCGAGACGGCGAAGCCCGCGGCCGCGAGAGCCGGCGCGGCGACGAAACCCGCGACGGCGGTCCGCGGCCGGGCGGGCGCCGGAGCCGGAGCCGCGGCGCGCGAGGCGGATCGGAAGGCGTCGCGCACGGCGCGATCGCAGCGGCAGCAGCGCGAAAAGGAAGTCGCGCGGCTCGAGCGCGACATCGAGCAGCGCGAGGCAAAGATCCGGGAGCTCGAGAACCAGCTCGCCGACCCCGAGCTGTATCACGACGCGTCGCGCTCGAAGTCGCTCGTCGGCGAGTACGAACGCCTGCGCGCCGAGGTCGAGTCGCTCTGGCAGCGGCTCGGCGAGCTGGGCTGAGCGCGGGCGATTGACCCGCGGCCCGCCCGGGCCGTACGGTGGTGCCCCTATGGCCGACGTCACCCTTCGCACCTACGTCTTCCTCGATTCGCTCCAGCCGCAGCTGGCCGCCTTCATCGGCACGACCGCGCGCGGCTTCCTGCCGGTTCCGCACGACGCCTCGATGCTCATCGAGACCGCGCCCGGCCTGATCATCAATCGCATCACCGACGTGGCGCTCAAGGCCACCCGGGCGACACCCGCGATCATGGTGGTCGAGCGCGCGTTCGGCCTGCTCGAGATCCACCACCGCGACAAGGGCCAGGTGCTCGACGCCGGCGCCGCGGTCCTCGCCCACCTCGGCGTGGCCGAGCACGACCGGGTCAAGCCGCGCGTCGTCTCGGACCAGGTCATCCGCGCCGTCGAGCCGTACCATGCGCAGGTCATCAACAAGATGCGCTACGGCGACATGCTCATCGCCGGCGAATCCCTCTTCATCCTCGAATGCGAGCCGGCGGGCTACATCGCCTTCGCCGCGAACGAGGCGCTGAAGGCCGCGCACGTGAAACTCGTGGACGCCTCGCTGTTCGGGGCGTTCGGCAGGCTCTACCTGTCCGGCCCCGAGGCCGACATCGACGCTTCGCGCTCGGCCGCGATCAAGGCGCTCGAAGGCGTCAAGGGCAGGCCGGGAGCCGGCGGTCCGTCGCACTGACGTCCGCCGCGCACCGCCCGTCCCGGCCGGCCCGCCCGCTCAGAACAACTCGCCCTGCGGCCAGCGCTCGCGAGGCTCGACGTGCGGCAGACCCAGCCGGCGCTTCATTTCGTTCGCGCTCGCCGGCGAGTGGCCGGCCCAGTGGTTGTTGAAGTAGCCGTAGACCTCCCGGACCTCGCCGAAGACCCGCAGCAGGTCCGCCTCCCAGGCGCGGAACGAATCCTCGCGATCCACCTGGACGCGATCGTAGGTCTCGATCTCCCTGCGGTCCCCGAGCCAGCGCAGGTAGAGGAAGTCGGCGGTCACGTCGGTCCGCCGCGGCAGCTCTCGCCACTCCGTCCACGCCAGCGCCGCGCCGTGGCGGCGCAGAAGCTCGGGGATCGCCGGCGCGTGCCACGAGGCGTGCCGGAACTCGAGCGCGACTCGCAGGCCTTCGGAGACGCCCGCGAGGAACTTCGCGAGATCGCGCTCGGTCTCCGCGCCGCGTTCGAAGTCCGCGGGCATCTGCACGAGCAGCGGTCCGAGCTTCTCCCCCAGCGGCTCCATCGCCCGCGCGAACTGCTCGAGCCGCTCGCCCACCTCGTGCAGGCGCAGGTCGTGGGTGATCTCCCGCGGCACCTTGGCGGCGAAGCGGAACGCCGCGGGCGTGTTGCGCTCCCACGAACGCGCGATGGTCGCGCGCGGCGCATGGTAGAAGGTGGTGTCGAGCTCGACGGTGTCGAAGATCCCGGCGTAGAACGGCAGCCGGTCCTCCTGCTTCGCGCCGGGCGGGTAGAAGACGCCCTTCCAGTCGTCGTAGGACCAGCCCTGCGTGCCGAGACGGACGACCGCGCTCATCGTGCGACCGCCGCGCCCGCTGGAACGCGCTCGAGCGTCACGATCCGCGAGCCGAGCAGGTGCCGGGCGAAGAACGCCCGCACGCGCGACTCGTACTCGCGCCGGTGTCGAAGCCAGACTTCGGTGTGCCGGCTGTCGTCCACCGTCCAGCCCTCGACCCCCGGACCGGCGGCGTTCTCGAGCGAGCGCACCTGGTCCTGCGCGAATCGGTCGCCGAGCGAGGTCTGGATGAGCAACACCGGTCGAGCGCCGAGTTCGGCGAGCGAGCGGCGCGTGTCGAGCGCGCCCAGATCGTGGCGCGTGACGGCACGCCCGAGCAGCAGCGCGAGGTCGGTGAGCGGCCAGGCCGGCACGCCGAGCCGGCAGGCGAAGCCGTCGCGAATCGCCATCTCTCCGGTCGCGAACGGACAGTCGGCGACCACCGCGTCCACGGCGCTGTCGCCCGCGGCCGCCGCGAGCGCGGTCGAGCCGCCGAGGGATTCGCCGAACAGGCCCACCCGGGCGCGCTTCCAGCGCGGCTGCGCGGCGATCCACGCGAGCGTGGCGTCGAGATCCTGCCGCTCGTAGGCGCCGAGCGTCGTCGGACGGCGCCGCTCCGTGCGCGAGGAGCGGAAATCGAGCGCCAGGAGCGTGTAGCCGTCGGGCTCGAGGAAATGCGCGTAGCGCCAGACGCGCCGGTGGTCGCGCGCGTAGCCGGGGCAGAGCACGATCACGGCGCGGTTCGAGCCGGGAACGAGCCAGCCGTCGAGGTGATCGTCCTCGCCGACCGGGATGCGCACGCGTCGCGCCCCGGCGTCCAGGCTCCTCACCCCGCCGAGGTCGGCCGGCACCGCGGGGTACAACGCCAGCCAGGCCGACCCCGCGAGGAACAGCACCAGCGCGCTCAGCGCGAGTCCAAGAGCCTTCTTCATCGCGCGAAAGTCTCGCACACCGCCGCGCCCGGCGTGAAGCGCGGCGGCGCGGGACTGCGGGCCGCCGCTAACCGGGAATCGTCAGGCCCCGGGGCCCGACATATTCGGACTGCGGCCGGATCAGGTGATCCTCGGCGTGCTGCTCGATCACGTGCGCGGCCCAGCCCGCGGCGCGCCCGCAGGCGAACAGCGCCACGAACGTCTCCGGCTTGAGGCCGAGGGACTGCAGCACGAGCGCGGTGAAGAACTCGACGTTGGTCCGCAGGTTGCGGCCCGGCTTCACCTCGTCGAGCACCCGCACGATCGTCTGCTCGCACGCGCGCGCCAGGTCGAAGAGCTCGCGATCCTCGAGCTGCGCGCCGGACATCTGTTCGGCGACGCGGCTCAGGACCTGCGCCCGCGGATCGCGCACCTTGTAGACGCGGTGCCCGAATCCCATGATCCGCTCCCCCGCGGCGAGCCGCGCGCGCACCCACGGCTCGCAGTTCGCGGCCGTGCCGATCTCGTGCAGCATGTCGAGCACCGGACCCGGCGCGCCGCCGTGCAGCGGGCCCTTCAGCGCCCCGATCGCGCCGGTGACGGCGCTGATCATGTCCGAGCGCGTGCTGGCGATGACGCGCCCGGCGAAGGTCGAGGCGTTCATGCCGTGGTCGATCACCGTGACCCAGTAAGTGTCGAGCGCACGCGCGGCGATCGGATCGGGCTCGCGGCCGGTCACCATGTGGAGGAAGTTCGCCGCCAGCGGCAGGTCGGCACGCGGCGCGATGGGCTCGGCGCCCGAGCGCAGGCGGATCCAGGCCGCGACCACCGTCGGAAAGCGCGCGACCAGCATCTTCGCGTTCGCGACGTCGGCCGCCGGCGAGATGTCGGCGGGGTTCGGGACGTCGAGCGACATCGCCGAAGCGGCCATGCGCAGCGCGTCGATCGGCGGCGCGCCCCGGGCGACGGCTTCGCGCACGAGCGCGAGCACGGGCGCCGGCAGCGGCCGTCGGGCGGCGATTTCGCGGGTCAGCTCGGCCGCGGCCGCCGCGGTCGGCAGCGTGCCGGTCCACAACAGGTGCGCCGCCTGCTCGAAGGTCGTCTTGCCGGCGAGTTCGTCGAGTTCGTAGCCGCCGATCACCAGCCGGCCGTTCTGGCCGTCCACGTGGCTCAGGCGGGTCTGCGCGGCGACCACGCCGTCGAGTCCGCGTGGTCTGGAGGTGCTTTCGGACATTGCGGGAATCCTGACCCTGGAGAGGGAGAACCGCTGATCGCGTCGGGATGCGTCGAAAATGCCTCGTCACGCGCGCGGGCGCAAGGCGGCGCGGACGCGCGGCCGGCGTGCCGCTCAGCCCGAGAAGCGCGCGAGGAACTGCCGGGTGTGCTGGCCGAGCGCCGGCGGCGGCAGGCGCAGCGGCGGCCGCTCCGCTCCGATCCGCCACGGCAGAGCCATCAGGGACGTCTCGGCGCCGTCCGCCAGCCGCACCGGGCGCACGAAGTCGCGCGCGGCCAGGGCCGGATCGCGCATCACTTCGTCCATCTCGCGAACCGCGCCGGCCGGCACGCGGGCGTCCGCCAGGCGCCGCAGCCAATCCTCGCGCGGCGCCGCGGCGAACACACCGCGCAACCAATCCACCACCTCCGCGCGATGCAGCACGCGCTCCGGGTTCCGCGCCCAGCGCGCGTCCTCGCCGCGCGCGGGCTCGCCGAGCATCGAGCACAGCCGGCGCCACTGTTCGTCGTTGCCGACCGCGAGCACGAACAGGCCGTCCGCCGCTGCGAACGTCTGGTAGGGCACGATCTGCGGGTGCGCGGTGCCGTGGCGGCGCGCGGGCCGGCCGGTGGCGAGCGCCGACTGGGCGACGTTGACGAGCGAATGGACGCCCACCTCGAACAACGGCACGTCGAGGTGGGCGCCCGCCCCGCCGCGAAGGCGGCCGACGAGCGCGGCGAGGATGGCGGCGGCGGCATGCGAGCCGGTGGCGACGTCCACCAGCGCGACGCCGACCTTGAGCGGCGGTCCGTCGGCTTCGCCGGTCACGCTCTGAAGCCCGGTGAAGCCCTGCAGCACGGCGTCGTAGCCGGGCAGCGCGGCATAGGGCCCGTCCTGCCCGTAACCCGTGATCGAGCAGACGATCAGCTCCGGCTTGTCGGCGAGCAGCGTGCGCGCGTCGAGACCGAAGCGTGCGAGTTCGCCGGGCAGGAAGTTCTCCACCACCACGTCGGCCGCCCGCGCCGCCCGCCGCAGCGCCTCGCGGTGCCCCGAGTCGCGAAAGTCGAGTTCCGCCGAACGCTTGTTGCGGTTGACGGACAGGTAGTAGGCGGACTGCCCGCCCACGAACGGCGGCCCCCAGGCCCGCGTCTCGTCGCCCACCCGCGGGCGCTCGATCTTCCAGACCTCGGCGCCGAGATCCCCGAGCATCTGCGTCGCGTACGGCCCGGCCAGCACCCGCGAGAGGTCGAGCACCACGAGCCCCTCGAGCGGCAGCGGCGAAGCGCTCACGCGGACGCGGTCCAGCCCGAGAGGTCGTTGACGAACGGCGCCGTGTCGAGTTCTCGGCCGGTCGCGTGCACGATCAGCTCGCGCCAGGTCCAGCGCCGTCCCGGCGCGTAGTAGCGCTCGCGCAGGAACGCGCCGACGGCCGGATCGCCGCTCAGCCGCTCCCAGCGGTCCGGGCCGCCGCCGAGCACGCGCTCGAGCAGCGTTTCCTGCAGCTGCGAGGCCACCATCTCGCCGAGCAGGTAGTTCTGGTAGTAGGCCGGCGCGATGCTGAAATGGATCTTCGCCGCCCAGTCCGGCGCGTCCCGCCCTTCCGGGCGTCGCACTCCCTGGAAGCGCTCGACGAGGTCCCACCACAGCGACCGCAGGTCTTGCTCCGGATCGGCGTACAGCGCCCGCTCCATGTGGATCATCACCAGCTCCCATCGCGTCTGGACGAGCAACTGCTCGCGCACGGCCCGCGCCACCGGGCCCGCCTGCTTCGCCAGCTCCGCCGGGTCGGCGCCGGGCCAGCGCCTCAGCCAGGCCGGGTTCCGGGACAGCCGCCCGAAGAGCATCGCGCTCGCCTCGGTCGAGAGGATGTGCGCGTGCGTGCGGAGCAGCCAGGGCAGCGAGCGGTCCACGCACTGGTCGTAGACCGCATGCCCGAACTCGTGCAGCATCGTGCCCATCCACTTCTCGTCGGGCTGGAGATTGCACAGCACGCGGATGTCGTCGCCCCGGTCCACGGAGATGCAGAACGCGTGCTGGTTTTTGCCCGGCCTTTCGTGCAGATCGGCGAGCCGCAGCAGCGGCGCGATCTCGAAACCGCAGGCGCGGAAGAACCCTTCGGTCAGCGCCTCGAGGTCCTGCCGCGCGTAGAAGGGCGAAAGGTCCGCCCCCGCCGCCGGCGCCTGCTGGAAGAACGGGTCGGCGTAGTGCCACGGGCGAAGTTCGGACACGGAGCAGCCGAAGCGTTCCGCGAGACCGCGCTCGAGCGCGCCGCGGTACTCGTTCCACAGCGGCTGCGTCTCGCGCTCGAGCCGGTCGAGCAGGCCGAAGAGCCACTCCGGCGGCAGTTCGTCGAGCTCGAGGCTCATGTCGTGATAGTTCGCGAACCCCAGCAGCCGCGCGCCCTCGTTGCGCAGCCGCACCAGCTCGAGCAGGTCGGCCTCGACCGCGGCACCCACCTGCTTGCCCGCCGTCCAGGCACGCCGTCGCCGCGCGACGTCCTCCGAACGCGTCAGCACTTCGACGAGGGCGTTGTCGGAGACGGGCTGGCCGTCCAGTTCGGCGCGAAAGTTCGTGAAGACGGCCTCGAGCCGCTTCTCGATCAGCACCTGCCGCTCGATCATCGCCGGCGGAATCTGCTTCGAGCGGTGCGCCGCGAGCAGCAGTTCGAGCTGGCGCTGGAGCAGCGGATCGGCGAGCGGCCCGGCCGCGGCGATGCGCCGCAGCCGCGCGTACGACTCGGGCCGGGCGAACGCCAGCCGCATGCGCGAGTCGAGCTCGGCGCAGCGGCGCAGGTGCTCGTCGCCCCCGGTGGTCGCGAGCTTCCAGTACTCGTCGTTGTGCTCGCGTTCGAGCGGCGCCAGCTCGGCCACCAGGGACTCGATGAAGGATGCGAGCTCCGCTTCGCGCGCGGCCCCGCCTTCGGCCGTCATGCCCGCCCTCTCCTGCGGCGGGGCACGGCACGGACCGGCGGGTAGGCGAGGTCGCGGCCGCCGGTGAGCGCGGCGTAGTGCTCGGGCCGGCGGTTCGAGAACAACGCGGTCCTGCGCGTCAGCCGCTTGTCGCGCACGCGCGCGAGGTCCACGTCCGCGGCCGCCGCCACCTCGCCCGTCCGGCTCGCGCGCGCGAGCGGCTGCCCGTCGGGTCCCGCGATCTGACTGCGCCCGGTGAACGGCACGGTTCCGCCGCGCCGGCGCTCGGTGCCCGTCCGATTCGCGGTCACGACATACACCCGGTTCTCGAGCGCGCGGGTCAGCATCGCCTGCTGCGCGTGCGGGAAGACCAGGTTGCTCGGGTGGACGATGACGTCGGCGCCCTTCAGGGCCAGCACGCGCGAGGCTTCGGGAAAACGCCAGTCGTAGCAGATCAGCATGCCGACGCGCGCCGGGCCCACGCGGTGGACCCCGAGCGGCAGATCCCCGCGCTCGAACCACTCCTGCTCGCGCTCGAACAGGTGGAGCTTGCGGTAGACGGCCTGGACGCCACCGGGTCCGACCAGCATCGCGCTGTTGTAGAAGCGGCCGCGCGCGGCCTCGGCGAAGCCGGCGACGTAGTGGCGTTTCTCGCGCTTCGCCGCCCACGCGAGCGCCTTCGCGGTGGCGCCCGTGCGCGCGTCCTCGGCGAGGGCGGCGACCTCGGCATGCGACGAGAAGACGTAGCCCGTGGACCACAGCTCCGGGAGCACGACCAGGTCGGCATCCACGGTGGCCGCCAGCGCGAGGCCCTTCTCGAGATTCGCCTCGGTGCGGCCGAATGCCGGGCGGCCCTGCGCGAACGCGACGCGGAAGGTCTTCATGGCCGCGACCGTAGCCCGCGCACGGAGACCGGGCAAGGCGACGCGGGACGCAAACGAACCGGCGACCGGGTCGGAACATCGTCCGAATCTCCGGTCGCCGGTCACTGGCGGAAGCCGTTGCGGTCCGCCTGCGGCCCGCCTCACGCGGGCAGGGTGACGCTCACGACGTGAACCGCGCCTGCGGGCGCCGGGGACACGCGCTCATGCACGACCCTCCATCAGCCCCATGGCGAACATCGAAGGATCAGGCCACTTCAGGCCGGCGATCCGGGAATCGGGCAAGTCCAGGGGTGCCTCGGCGCTCTCCGAAAGCGCCATGCGCGCCACCGCCGCGGAACTCACCAGCTGCACGTCCCGGCCGGTGAGGAGCACAAAGAACTCCCAGCCCCGCTGGTTCATGAAGTCGGAGATGCGCTGCGTGGGACGCTCGAGAGGCATCCACACTCGTCCCGAAACCGATGTTTCGTCGGACAGCCATACTTCCGCCTCCTCCTCACGCCACGGCAGGAAGCCGCGGTTGAAAACGTCGCTCTGGAGCACGTCCGGACCGGTCGTGACGCGGACCAGCCGGGACTTGTTGTAGAGCTGGATGAGCCCCTGCGGCCCGACGGCGACCGGCAGGAACCGCGACGCTTCATTGAGTTTCGCCAGCACCGTCTGGTGGCTGTTGCCGGAAGGGTCGAGGTCCAGGAACACGTGCCCCTCCGCGCGTTCGCGGTCGTTCGACCAGAGCGTGACGGGCACGCGGCGCTTGGGGATGTAGTGGTCCATTCGGGGTCTCCTCTTCCCTGCGGCCCGGCCGGACGCGGCCTTCGCCTCGTCCGTCCCGGTGCACCTGCGGACAGCTCCCGACGATCGGGATCCTCCGAGGCAGGAACTGAGCAACGATGCTGCCAGTCCGGCGGCGTCCCCGCGCCGGCGCAGGTGCACGCCAATTGCGCGGCAATCGGGCCCGAATGCGACGCGCCCCGCGGCGGCCGGAGGAACAGCATTGCAGCCTGCACGGCCGCGCCGTCCGGGGCATGCGAGTCGCGCCGGGGACGCGGCCGCGGCTAGACTGGTTCCCTCATGCTCCAGCGCGTCCCCCCTGATCCGGCCGCCCGGCGGCCCCTGCGGCCCGCCGGTCCCCGGCGGCGTCCGCCGCTCGAGCCGATGTGGCTGTTCGCGGTCGGATTCGCGCTGCGCGCGGCCTACACGCTGCTCGCGAACGGCCGCTCGCCCGTTCCCTACGCCGATTCGGCGGATTACGACACGCTGGCGTGGAACCTCGCCCGCGGGGTGGGGTTCGCCCTGAACGGAGCCGCGGGGCCCCATCCCACCGCGTTCCGACCGCCGCTCGTGCCGTGGCTGACGAGCCTCGTGTACCGCGGCGTCGGCCACGACTTCTTCGCGGCGCTGCTGCTGCAGTGCGCGATCGGGGCGCTCATCGCCCCGGTCCTCGCCGGCTACGCCCGCGCGACGTTCGGCGGCGGGGTCGCGCGCTGGGCGGGCTGGCTCGCCGCCCTGTGCCCGCCGCTGGTGTTCTTCTCGGGTTACCTGCTCACCGAAACGACGTTCGCGCTGCTGCTGCTGATCGCCCTGCACCTGTCCGCCGAATGGGTGAAGACGCCGCGGCCCGCCCGCGCCCTCGGCGCGGGCCTGGTGTGGGGAATCGCGGCGCTCGCGCGTCCGACTTCGCTGCCCCTGCCGCTGCTGGTCGCCCTGTGGGCCTGGTTTCCTCTCGGGCTCACGGTGACGCGCCGCGACCGGCTGCGCCAGGTCGCGCTGCTGTTCGCCGGCGTGGCGCTGGCGGTCGGGCCGTGGACGATCCGCAACGCGATCGAGCTGAAGGCGTTCGTGCCGATCACGACGGGCGGCGGCCGGGCGCTGTTCGACGCCAACAACCCGCGCATCTGGGACGACCCCGCGCGCCTCGGCGGCGCGGAGAGCCTCTACCACGTCGAGCCGTGGGCGAGCCGCTACCGCGGACTGTCGGAGGTCGGGGCCGACCGGCTTTCGAGCCGGCTCGCCAAGCAGTTCCTGCGCGAACGCGTCGCGCAGTGGCCCGCCGCCGCCGCCGCCAAGCTCGCGCGCTTCTGGCGCCTCACACGCGAGGGCGGATCCACGGGCACCTGGAGCCGCGCGGACTCGCCGCTCGGACGGTTGCTCGCCATGGCCGACCCGCTGCTGCTGTGGTCGCTGTTCGCCTTCCCGCTCGCGCTCGCCGGCCTGGTCGTCACGCTGCACGGCGGCAAGCGGCTGTTCCTGTCGCTGCCCGCGGTGATCATCGCGTTCTTCACCGCCCTCGCGGTCGTTTACTGGGGCGCGCTGCGCATGCGCGTTCCGGTCGAGCCGCTCATCGCGCTCTACGCGGCCGCCGGGGCCGACGCTCTCGCGCGGCGACTGCGACGCGGCCGCCGGAGCTTCACCGTCATCGAGGGGCGCGGCTCCGCCGCATGAACGGCGCGGGGCCCGCGAACGACGGCGTTCGCGGGCCCCGCAGGCATCCTTCGCAAACGATCGGACCTACCGGCCCTGACCCTCCGCCTTGCGCCGGGCTTCCTCCATCGCCTTGCGCAGCGCGAGCGCCATGGTGGTCGGCTCGTTGGCCGGAACGGTCGAGGACACGATGTTCGGGCGCTCCTCCCGGGCGCCGCGCCCGGGACCTTCGCGCCGCGGCCGGTCGCTCCGCTCCCGTCCGCCACGCTCGCCCCGTCCGCTTCGCCCGCCGCCTTCGCGTTCGGCGCGCGGAGCGCGCGGGGCGCGCGGCTCGGGGCGCGGCCCGCCTTCGAGGCCGAGGCGGATCTTGCCCTCGCGCAGTTCGATCACTTCGACGCGCACGGGCTGGCCGATCTTGAACTGCTCCTTCATCTCCGCCTCGCCGGCGTGACCGCTCAGCTCACGCGGCAGCAGGCCGCTCGCGCGAGGGCCGAACTCCGGCAGGTCCACGAACACCCCGAAGGCGACCACGTTGCCGACGCGACCTTCGACGGTCTCTCCGATCTGCGGCGTGCGCGCGGGGGGCAGCGAGGCTTCGAGCGCCTGCCGGACCGACAGGGCGATGCGGCGCTTGTCGGCGTCCACAGACAGCACGATGGCCTCGACCGCCTGGTGGCGCTTGAGCGCGTCCTTGACCGTCGCGATGCGGTGCGACGCGACCTCGGAGACGTGGACGAGTCCGTCGATTCCGGGAGCGAGCGCGATGAACGCTCCGAAATCGGTCAGACGCACGACCGTTCCGCTGACGCGTTCGCCGGGCTTGAAGCGCTCCGTGACGCCTTCCCACGGGTCGGGCGACACCGCCTTGATCGAGAGCGCGATGCGCGGCTTGCCGTCCTTGCCGGTCTCGATCTTGAGCACCTTCACCTTCACCCGCTCGCCGACCTTGAGCGCTTCCTTCGGGTGGTTCGTCCGCTCGTGGCGGATCTCGGAAACGTGCACCAGCCCGTCCACGCCGCCCAGGCCCACGAACGCGCCGAAAGGCTCGAGCCGACGCACGACCGCCTCGCGTTCGTCGCCGGGCTTGAGCTCGGACAGCAACTGCCGGCCGCTGGCCTCTTCCGAGCGGCGCAGCAGCTTGCGGCGCGAGAGCACGGCGCTGCCGCGCCCCTCCTCGACCGAAGCGACCAGGAACTCGAGAGTCTGACCCACGTAGACGCCCGGGTCGGCGCAGAATCCGTTCTCGATCTGCGAAACGGGGCAGAACGCGCGTACACCGCCGACGTCCACCACCAGTCCGCCCGAGTTCGTGCCCGTCACCTTGCCCGTCACGGGGACACCCGCGTCGATCGTTTCGCGAAGCGCGGCCAGCGCGGCCGCGCGCTCGGCCCTCGCGCCACCCGCTTTCGAGGGGGTGGCCGCTTTCGCCAGCACGACCTGCTCGCCGCTCTCGACGACGTACAACTCGAGCTGGTCGCCGGGAATGATGCCCATCGAGCCGTCCTCGTTGCGGAATTGCGGCGTCTCGGCGACGCCTTCGCTGCGGCCGCCAAAGTCCAGCAGGACGTGGCTCTCGCCGACCGAGACGACCCTGGCGCTCAGGCGCTCGCCGACCGCCGGCTGCGTCTCGGCCATCGGGGCGGACTCGGCCCCGCTCTGGCGACGCTCGAACTCCTGCAGCGCCTTCGCGAACTCGGCGGACGAGGCTTCGAAGTCGCCCTCGGTGTCCGGGGGGGTCGTCTCGGGCGGTGTCGGGTTCTCGTTCGTCGTCATCGGGGTCGATCCATGTTGGAAGTAGGAAGCGAGCGGCTGCGCGGGCCTGCGGAGGGCCGTGGAACTGGAGTTTCTAGACCCGTTCGCGGCCCGCTGTCAAAGCGGCTCCGGAGCCCCGTGAGGCGCCCCCGGGCCGCCGGGGCTCAGCGCGGAATGACGCTTGCGACCTGGAATCGAAACGTGTAGGTGCGCGGGCGGTCCTCGACGAGGAACTCGAGATCCACGCCAAAGCTTCGGCCCGTGTACATCGGAGCGCTCTGGTCCTCGGGAATCAGGGGGCGGTGCGGCTGCTGGTCCTCGCCGCCGGTCGAGCCCGGGTCCGTCAGGTCGTCCATCGGGAACACGTAATCGCTGTACTGCTGCTGTCCCGGAACCTGGGTCTGGGCCTGCAGCGAATAACGGTCGCTCCAGCGGGTCGTGCTGTGAGCCACCTTGCCGGTGCGGCCGTTGACGTCGAGGAACCGGCTGTTGTCCCAGTTGATCCATACCGGCCGGCCCTGCAGATTCTCGATCCGGAAATAAAGCGCGGTCGGCGTCGGCCGGAAATAGAAGGTCAGGTCGCGGTCGCGGAAGTTGAAGTCCCCTCCCGGCTCGGTCTGCTTGAAGCGGAATCGGTAGAGCGCGTTCGGCGAGCCGACCGACACGCCCGCCGTGTCGGGCGCGCCCGAAACGACGCGGGGAGGCAGCGGCGGAGGCGCCGTCAGCGGACCGGGAGCGGGCGACGACGAACATCCGGCGAGCACCAGGCACGCGGCGATCGCGAGCAGCTTGCGCGGAAGGGCGGTCACGGCCAGCAGGTTAGCCAGACGGGCGCGCTCCCGACAAGCGGGAAAAGACGCCGCGTGCGCACCGCTGCCCGGAGCCCCGCGTGGACCCATGAGCAACGCGCCGTCGGGGCCCCCGGTCACTTCCCGGGCGACGATCGCAACAGCCGCACGAGCGTGTCGTCCAGGTCTGGCGAGGTGAACTCGAAGCCGCTCCGCGCGAGCGCCGAGGGCAGGACGCGCTGGCTTGCGAGCAGCAGTTCGTCGGCGCGGGCCCTGCCGAGCCACGCCCGCAGCGCGAACGCGGGCGCCGGCAGCAGCGCGGGCCGCCGGAGCGAACGGCCGAGCGCGCTCGCGAACGCGCGGCAGCGCACCGGAGCCGGCGCGACGAGGTTGAACGGACCGCGCACCTGGTCGTCCGCCAGCGCGTGGACGATCGCACCAACGGCATCCGTCAGTGCGACCCAGCTCCACCACTGCCGCCCCGAACCCAGCCGCCCGCCGAGCCCGAGCCGGAAGAGCGGCAGCAGCGCCGCGAGCGCCCCCGCGTGGGGCGCGAGCACGATTCCCGTGCGCGGATGAGCCACACGGATGCCGGCGTGCGCCGCGGGTGCGGCCGCCGCCTCCCACTCGCGCGCGACCCCGGCGAGGAATCCGGCGCCCGGCGCGCTCGATTCCTCGAGCCATTCCTCACCACGATCGCCGTAGATGCCGATCGCCGAGGCGGAGATCAGCACGCGGGGGCGCGGCGCGAGACCCGCCAGCGTCTCCGCCAGCAGCCGCGTCGAGTCCACGCGGCTGCCGCGAATGGCGGCGCGCCTCGCGGCCGTCCACCGGCCGTCCGCGAGGCCCGCCCCCGCGAGGTGCACCGCGGCCTCGACCCCGGCGAGGGCGGAGCGGTCGAGGACTCCGGCGACGGGATCCCAGGCGCGTTCGTCGGCCGACCGCGGCGCGCGCCGGACCAGGCGCACCACTTCGTGCCCGGCGCCGGCGAGGCGCGCCACCAGCGGGCGCCCGAGAAACCCGCTCGCGCCGGTGACGGCAATCCTCACGACGCGTCGCTCCCGCGGCCGGGTTCTGTCCGAGAACGCCTAGCTCTTGCGCGCAGCCAAGTTCGAGAGCGCCTGCAGCAGGTCGATCGGAATCGGGAAGATCGTCGTCGAATTGTTCTCGGTGGCGATCTCGGAGAGCGTCTGCAGGTAGCGCAACTGCATCGCCGCGGGCTCGCGGGCGATGACGGCCGCCGCCTCGGCGAGCCGCGCCGCCGCCTGGAACTCGCCCTCGGCGTTGATCACCTTGGCGCGGCGCTCGCGCTCGGCCTCGGCCTGGCGGGCGATCGCGCGCTGCATCTCCTGCGGCAGATCCACGTTCTTGACCTCGACCGTGGTGACCTTGACGCCCCACGGTTCCGTCTGGCGATCAATGACCTGCTGCAGCGCCATGTTGAGCTTCTCGCGCTCGGAGAGGAGTTCGTCCAGCTCCTGCTGACCGAGGATCGAGCGCAGCGTCGTTTGAGCGATCTGGCTCGTCGCGTACAGGAAGTTCTCGACCTGGACGACGGCCTGTTGCGAGTCCATGACACGGAAGTAGATGACGGCGTTCACCTTCACCGTCACGTTGTCGCGCGTGATGATGTCCTGCGGCGGCACGTCCATCGTGACGGTGCGCAGCCCGACCTTGACCGCCCGGTCCACGACCGGGATCAGCAGCACCAGGCCCGGTCCCTTCTCGCCGATCAGCCGCCCGAGCCGGAACACGACCAGCCGCTCGTACTCGCGCACGACACGGACCGCGTTGGCGAGAATCGAGAACGCGACGAAGATCACCAGGACGATGAAGACGATCGCCGTAGGCATGCTCACCCCTCCCTTCGCAGCCGCCGGACCGACAGCTGCAATCCCGACACCGATACGACTTCGACCGCGGCGCCCGTCTCGAGCACCTCGTCCGCCGTCGCGCTCCACAGTTCGTCGCCGATGCGGACCATGCCCGCGACGTCGATCTTCCCGACGACAACGCCCCGCTGGCCGACGAGGCCGGGAGCGCCGGTCGTCACCCTGCGTCGTCCGGCCCGCAGCCCGGCGCCGATCACCCACAGGAAGAATCCCGCGGTCAGCGCGGTGCCGGCCACGACCAGCGGCAGCGAGACCTGCACGGTCCCCGAGCGGAACAGCATCAGCGTGCCGAGGCCCAGCGACAGCGTCCCGCCGATCGCCAGCATGCCGTGGCTCGCGACCTTGATCTCGGCCAGCAGGAAGGCAAGTCCGAGCACGACGAGCGCGACGCCCGCCGCGTTGACCGGCAGGGTCGAGAGCGCGAAGAAGGCCAGCACGAGGCAGATGCCCCCGACCACCCCGGGCAGGATGGCGCCCGGGTTCTGCAGCTCGAAGATCAGTCCGTAGAAGCCGAGCATCATCAGGATGTAGGCGATGTTCGGATCGGCGATGTGGCCGAGCAGGCGCTGGCGAAAGTCCGGATCGAGCCGCGTGACCACGGCCGCCTTCAGGTCCAGCGTGCGGACGAGATCGCCGCGACGCCACGGGCGGCCGTCCGCCTTCGCGAGCACTTCCGCCTGCGTGCCCGCCACGAAGTCCACGATGCTCTCGGCGACCGCTTCGGTCTCGCTCGCCGCGACCGCCTCGCGCACCGCGCGCTCGGCCCATCGAACGTTGCGACCCCGTTGCGCGGCGATCGTGCGGGCGAAGGCGGAGGCGTCGTTCGTCGCCTTGCGCGCGAGCGTCGAGTCCATCGGGCCGCTCATCGAGATCGGCGTCGCGGCGCCGATGTTGGTGCCGGGCGACATGGCCGCCACGTCGCAGGCCATGACGATGAACACGCCGGCCGAGGCGGCGTGCGCCCCGGAAGGAGTCACCCACGCGATGACCGGAACCTCGCTCGCCAGCAGCCTCTGGATCATGTCGCGCATGCTCGACTCCAGTCCGCCCGGCGTGTCGATCTCGAGCAGCACGGCCGCCGCCTGCTCGCGCGCGGCGCGCTCGAGCGCGCTACGCAGCACGTCGTCCATCACGGGCGAGACCGGGCCGTCGAGCCTCGCGGCGATGACACGGACGGCGGGCGCGTCGGCACCCCCCGCGGCTCGGACGGTGCATGGCGCCGGCGTCCCGATCGCGAGCAGGATCGCCGCAACCATCGCGGCTCCGGGTAGGCGTCTCACCGCGCCACCTCCGCCACCGCGTCGCGTCTCGTGAGCGCGAGCCGCCAGGCCTCCGGGTACTTGAGCCCGCTTCCCGTGTCGAAGATCACGACGCGCTCGGCCGCCCCCACTTCGCCGCTGCGCCGCAGCTGCCGCAGCGCCGCCAGGGTCGCCGCGCCTTCGGGGCACGCCTGGACGCCCTCGGCGGCGGCCAGTTCGTGCATCGCGTCGAGCAGGTCCTCGTCGCGAACCGCGACCGCCGTGCCCCCGCTGTCGCGAATCGCCGCCAGGATCAGCGTGTCGGCGAACGGCGACGGCACGCGCAGGCCGGCCGCCACGGTGCGCGCGTTTTCCCAGGGAGCGATGCGGGCCGCTCCCGACTCGAAGGCGCGCACGACCGGCGCGCAGTCCGCCGCCTGCACGGCAACCAGCCGCGGCATCGGGCCCTCGGTCCAGCCGAGCGACGCCAGCTCGCGGAACGCGCGCGCCATGCCGACCAGGCCCGTGCCTCCGCCCGTGGGATAAAGGATCACGTCGGGCAGCCGCCAGCCGAGTTGTTCGGCGATCTCGTAGCCGAGCGTCTTCTTGCCTTCGAGGCGGAACGGCTCCTTGAAGGTCGAGACGTTCCACCACTGCGGCGCCGGCGCCCATTCGGCGAGCAGCCGGCCCGCATCGGCGATCGTCCCGTCCACGAGCCGCAGCTCGGCGCCGAACGCGCGCGTCTCGAGCACGAACGCCTCGGGAGTGTCCTCCGGCATGACGACCCGGCACGGCAGCCCCGCGGCCGCGGCGTAGGCCGCGGCCGCGGAGCCGGCGTTGCCGGCGCTCGGCAGGGCGATGCCGCGGACGCCGAACGCGAGCGCCCCGCTGACCGCCAGGGCGAGGCCGCGGGCCTTGAACGACTGCGTCGGGTTGCCGCTCTCCTCCTTCAGCCACAGCTCGGCGACGCCGAGCGATTCGCCCAGGCGCGCGAGCGGCAGCAGCGGCGTGCCCCCCTCGCCGAGGCGCACCGGCGCGAAGGTCGTCGAGAAAGGCAACACGGCGCGGTAGCGCCACAGGTCGGTGCCGAACGCCGCCAGGCCGTCGCGGGGCGTCGTCGCCCGCACACGGGCGAGGTCGTAGCGGGCGACCAGCGGGCGGCCGCACGCCGGGCAGGTCGCGCGCGGCGCCGTCAGGTCGCAGGCCACACCGCAATCGAAGCATTCGAGCGCTTCGAGCGCCGGATTGAAGCTCCCTTCCGCCTTCACCACCGACCTCCCTCGAGCTCCTCCCTCAGCTTGCGGAACGACGCGAGCCGGTGCTCGTGCACCAGGCCGCGCTCGACCGCCGCACGCACCGCGCAGCCCGGCTCGCGATCGTGACGGCAGTCCGCGAACCGGCAATCGGCGCGAAGGGATCCGAACTCAGGGTAATACTCCGCCAGGGTTCCCGCATCCACGCCCCAGAGCGCGAACGCCCTCACGCCCGGCGTGTCGATCAGCTCCAGGTCCGGCGCGGGCCGCAGCAGCAGCGCGGCGGTGGTGGTGTGCCGGCCCTTGCCGGTGCGCTCGTTGACCTCCGCCGCGAGCAGTTCGTGGCCGGGCGCCAGCCGGTCGAGCAGCGTGCTCTTGCCGACGCCCGAGTGCCCGACGAACAGCGAGCGCCGCCCCCGACAGGCCTCGCGCAGGGCTTCGACGCCCCGGCCCGACTTCGCGCACAACTGCAGCCCGGGGACGCCGGCCGGCGCGTAGTCGGCGAGCAGCGCTTCGGCCTCGCGCGAGTCTCCGAGGTCGGTCTTGTTCAGCGCCAGCAGCGCCGGCAGGCCCGCGACCAGCGACTGCACGAGCACGCGGTCCACGAAGCCGTGCCGAAACTCGGGCCGGCGCAGCGCGGTCACGATCACCACCTGATCCAGGTTCGCCGCGACGACCTGCTCCTCGTCACGCCCGCCGGCGGCGCGCCGCGAGAACGCGTTGCGGCGCGGCTCGACCCCCACGACCACCGCGCGCCCGCCCTCCCACGCCAGCCGCACGCGGTCGCCGACGACGACCGCGTTGCCGAGCGACTTGCGGCGCCCCATCACGCGCCCGCGCACCGTGGCGTCGAACGGCTCGCCGCGCTCGGCGGCGAGCGAGAGGCCCGCGAAATCCACGCGGCGGACGGTCGCTTCGAGTGGCCGGAGGGCGCGCGCGCCCCCGGGACCGGGCGCCGGCGCCGCCGGACCGTGGCTCAGCTCGCGCCCCACGGGCCGCGAAGCGGCAGCGAGATGGCGAAGCGTGCGCCGCTGCCCTCCGGGCTTTCGACGGTGATGCGGCCGCCGTGGTTCTCGATCGCGCGATGCGAGGTCGAGAGTCCGAACCCATGGCCCTCGGGCTTGGTCGTGAACATGAACTCGAACATGTGCGGCAGATGCTCGGGGCGAATGCCGGGGCCCGTGTCGGCCACCACGACGCTCGCCGCATGCGTGCGGTCGTCGAGTGCCGTGCGCACGCTGATCGCGCGCCGCGACTCCTGCGACGACATCGCGTCCGCCGCGTTCACGAACAGGTTGATGAACACGCCCTGGATCTGGCCGATGTCGCCGCGCAGGTGCGGCAGCCCCGAGTCCAGCTCGACTTCCCACTCGACGGCGCGGAAGCGCTTGTCGCCCTTCACGAACTCGATGGTGGACAGGAGCAGGGCGTTGAGGTCGAGCAGCTCCGCGTTCACCTCGTTGCGCGTGTAGTCCATCAGTCCCTTGGCGAGCGCGCCCATGCGCCGCGACTGGTCGAGGATGATCTGCGCATGACGCGGGGCGCCGTCGAAGCGCTGCCGCTCAGCGTCCTTGAGCAGCATCTGCGCGCGGGCCGTGATGGCGACGAGCTGGTTGTTGAGCTCGTGGCCGATGCCGGCCGCGAGCTCGCCCTTGGCGGCGAACCGGGCGTTGCGCAGGTTGTGCTCCTCGGCCCTGCGCAGCTCGTGGTAGCGGCGGTCGGACTGCAGCAGCATGAAGAGCGGGGCGAAGAACAGCAGCACGCCGGGGTAGCCGATGGCGATGTACGAGATGACCATGAGCGGGACGAGCATGAACGACGACGCGTCGAGTTCGAGCCGGGCCACGAACAGCCAGTCCTCGCGCAGCACCCGCCACCAGGTGCGCTCCCCCGACCACGCCACGGCCAGCGCCACCATCGCGCGATTGACCGCGAAGAACGTCACCGCGAGCGCCACGAACGAGAAGGCCAGCGTCGGAGCGGAGCCGCGCACGAGCTGCGCGCCGCCCTCGGCGACGGGCAGCGCGGCGCGCCCGCCGAGCACGTCGAACAGCAGCCCTGCGCACCATGCGGTCAGCGCGATCTGGCCGGTGTTGAACGCCGCCTTGACCCATTCCTTGCGGGCGACGAACAGGTCGGCGATCAGCGTGCTCAGCGCCCCGATCCAGATGCCCGCACCCGTGCCCCACAGCACGATGGTGGACAGGCAGGCCGCGGCCGCGAGGCTCCAGGTGCCGGCGCCGGAGAGGTTCTGCGTCCACATCGTCTCGGAAACGAGGCAGATCACCGTCCAGGCGACGAAGTGCCCCCAGTCCACGCGCAGCATCGGCGGAACGTTCGTGCCGAGCACCGCGAGCGCGGCCAGCGTCGTGAGGCCGACGAGCAGCCGGAGGCGCAGGCTCATCGGGCCGCCCCGGCGGGCCGTACGCCCAGCCCCGGCTGCTGCGAGAGCGTGATCGCGCCCCGTTCTCCCGGCGCGCCCTGGAACGGATCGTCGGCCAGCAGCCAGTGACCGTCGAGGTCGAGATAGTCGGCGAGCGGCGCGAGCTGTGCCGCCGCCGAAAGCGCGAGGCTGCTTTCGATCATCGAGCCGAGCAGGATCTTCAGTCCGTGCGCGCGCGCGGCGTGGACCATGCGCAGCATCTCGCGCAGGCCGCCGGTCTTCATGATCTTCAGATTGACGCCGTCCACGCATCCCGCCAGCACGCCGACGTCCGCCAGCCGGTGACAGCTTTCGTCGGCGAACACGGGGATGGGGCTCCGCTCGCGCACGCGGCGCAGGCCCTCGAGGTCCCCGCGCGCGACCGGCTGCTCGACGAGTTCGATGCCGAGCGGCGCGATCTCGTGCAGCACCCGCACCGCGTCGGCCGCCGTCCATGCCGCGTTGGCGTCCACCTGCAGGCGGCCGGAATAACGCTTCCGCACGCGCTTCAGGTTTTCGACGTCGCCCGGCGCGCCGAGCTTGACCTTGATCGCCGGAAAGTCGAGCACCTCCTCGAGCTTCCGTTCCATCTCCTCGGGCCCCGCCATGCCGAGCGTCACGCACGAGATCGGCGCGGCCGCGGCGTCGAGCCCGAGCAGCTTCCACACCGGCAACCCGAGCTTCCTGCCGATCCAGTCGTGCAGCGCCATCTCCAGCGCCGCGCGCGCCGCGGCGTGTCCGGCGAGCGCGGCGTCGAGGCGCGCGCCGATCGCGTCGAGCGCGAACGGGTCGTCGCCGAGCAAGGGCGCCCAGGTCTCGAGCGCGAGCCGCATGGTCTCGTGCGACTCCCCGTAGTAATGCGACGCCGAGCCCTCGCCGAGGCCCGAGATCCCATCGTGCTCCAGCCGGACGAGCACGTTGCGGTAGTTCCGGTGCGCGCCGTGCGCGATCCGGAACTCGTGCCGCGTCCGCAGCTCGAGCGTCTCAACGACCAGGCGCACGGATCGCTCGCTCCTCGAGGGCACGGCGGACGGCGTCGGCCAGCGGTGCCGCACCGAAGCGCACCGGGTCGGTGGCGGGAAGGCTGGTCGCGCGACCGGCGCCGGCCACGGCGCGGCGCGCCTCGTCCTCGGCGAGCGCGCGCGTGTTGAGCGCCACTCCGAGGACGCGCGCGGGGCGCATCCAGCCGGCGACGCGTTCGTGCTCGGCCACCAGCTCGGCGAGCGGCCGGATCGGCAGCGGTTCGGCGTCGTCGGCGGCGCGCAGCAGCGTGCGTCCGGCCTCGTGGCAGAGAATCAGCGCCTCGGGGCAGGCGCCGTGGAGCAGCGCGAGCGAGACCCCGGAGTAGCCGGGGTGGAACAGCGTGCCCTGTCCCTCGACCAGGACGACGTCCGCGTCCCGGGCCGCCGCGAGCACCAGGTCCTCGGTCAAGCCGGCGACGAAGTCCGAAACCACGGCGTCCACGGCCACCCCCTCGTCGGCGACGAAGATGCCGGTCTGACCCGTCGCGACGAAGGCGGCGCGCACGCCGCGCCGGCGGAGCTCGGCCTGGACCTCGAGCGCCGCGGTCATCTTGCCGACGTTGCAGTCGCTGCCCACGGTCAGCACGACGAGCGCGCCGCAGCGGGTGGCGCGACGGGCGGCGATCGGGCGCCGCGCGGGCGGGCGGCGGACGTCGAGGATGCGCGCGCCGTTCGCCGCGGCCAGCGCCGCGAACTCGGGGTCGTCCCCGAGGAACGCGTGCAATCCGGCGAGCACGTCCCAGCCGCGGGCGAGTGCGGAGGCGATCGGTGAACGCCAGTCGTCGGGCAGGCCGCCCCCCTGCGGGGCGATGCCGACGAGCAGTGTGTCGGCTCCGCGGGCCGCGGCCGACTCGACGTCCGCGACCACCGGGCGGTCTCCGCCGACGCCCACGCACTCGGCCGCCGTCCGACCGGCGCGCGTCGAGTCGATCACGCACACGACCTCGTCCGGACGGTAGCGCAGCACTCCGATGGCCGTCTTCGCGTCCATCGGAGCGAAGTGGCCCTCGGCCAGCAGTGCGATGCGCCTGCGCGCTCCGAGCATCGGGAATCCTCCGACCTTCAGCGCAGCGATTCGTAGACCTTGACGTACTCCTGGACGCGCTCGTCCGCGCCGAAACGCTCGCGGGCCACGCGCCGCCCCCTCCGCCCCATCGTCCGCCGCAACCGCTCGTTGCCGAGCAGCTTGAGCGCCGACTCGACGTAGCCGCCCAGGTTGCCGGGATCGTGCAGAAATCCCGTGAACCCATGCTCCACGACCTCGGGCAGCCCGCCGGCGTTCGAAGCGATGACCGGCACCTCGGCGCTCATGGCCTCGAGCGCCACGAGCCCGAAGCTCTCCGACGAGCTCGGCAGTACGAATACATCGGCAAGTGGGAGCAACTCCTCCATGCAGTCCTGATTGCCGAGGAAGAGCACGTCGCGGTGCACGCCGAGCTCGCGCGCCAGCTGCTCGGCCGCCGGCTTCTCGGGGCCGTCGCCGACCATGACCAGCTTGGCCTGGATCTGCCGCCGGACTTCGGCGAAAACCTGAATCACCACCGGTATATTCTTGACGGCGCGGAAGTTGGAGGCGTGCATCATGACGCGCGTCCCGGGTCCGGCCAGGCGCAGCCGGCCGCTCCTGCGGGGGGCGAACACCTCGGGGTCCACGAAGTTGTAGATCACCTGGATCGGCCGCCGGGTCCCGAAGGTGGCCTCGGCCCGCTGCTTGAGATACCGGCTGACGGCCGTGACGCGATCGCTGGACTCGATCCCGAACCGCGTGACCCGGTAATAGGCGGGTTCCGCCCCGACGACCGTGATGTCGGTGCCGTGCAGCGTCGTGACCACCCCGAGCTGGCGTGGCAGCAGCATCTGCCGCGCCAGGTAGGCGCTGGTCGCGAACGGCATCGCGTAGTGCACGTGCAGCACGTCGAGCGAATAGTTCTCGGCGACCTCGACCATCTTGGCGGCGAGCGCGAGGTTCGAGGGCGCTTCCTCGAACACCGGGTAGTAGGCCGGGCTCGATTCGTGGAAGAACACGTTCGACTCGAACTGCCGCAAGCGGAACGGCAGGCGCGAGGCGATGAAGTGCACCTCGTAGCCTCGCTTGGCGAGCTCGAGGCCGAGTTCGCTCGCCACCACCCCGCTGCCCCCGAAGTGCGCGTAGCAGCTGATGCCGATCCGCATCGGCCGCCGGGGACGCGCGGTGCGCCGCGGCTTCTTCCGCTCGCTCGCCGGCGTCATCCGACCCGCTCCGCCGGGCCGAGCAACGCGCGCGCGTCGCGCAGCGCGAGCGGGCCCCGAACGCGGTAGCCTTCGGCCCACGTGCAACCGCCCGCGACGCCGAACAACCTCGCTCGCGCCTCGACCTCGGCGAGAAAGCCGGGCGAGGTCAGGTACGTGGGCTCGCCCGCGGCCGGATCGAGCTGGCTCGCGTGCGCCGCGATCGCCGCCACGCGCGCCTCCCAGACGGGCGTGATGTCCACGATCAGCGTCGGCGGCGTCTCGCCGCGATAGAGCGCGTACAGGAGCCGCGCGGGCCGCCAGCGCGGCTCTCCCGGGGCGAACTTCGCGAGGCCCGCGAGATAGCAGCCGCGGGTGACCAGGTGCGAGGTCTCGACGTGGTCGGGGTGGGCGTCCGCGCGGTGCGGCGCGACGACCAGCGACGGCCGGTGGCGGCGAATCGCGCCGACCACGGCCGCCAGCTGCGCGCGATCGTGCCGGTCGAGCCCGCCGTCGGGAAGCCCGAGGCACTCGCGCGAACCCACGCCCAGCGCCCGCGCCGCCGCGGCCGCCTCGCGCTCGCGAACGGCGACGTCGCCGCGCGTGCCCAGCTCGCCCCGCGTCAGGTCCACGAGACCGACCGCGTGCCCGTGGCTCGCGAGCAGCGCGGCCAGGCCGCCGCACGAGAACTCGATGTCGTCCGGATGCGCCCCGAAGAACAGCGCCTCGCTCGGCATCAGGCCTCCAGCAGCCAGTGTTCGTGCACGCCCTCGGCGGCCCGCGCGGCGTGCTCGGCGGCCACCTCGCAGAGCTCCGCGACCACCCCCGCGCCGCGGCGCGCCACCGGTTCGAGCGTGGCGAGGCGCCGCTCCTGCAGGCGGTCGCCGGGCAGCAGCACGTAGCGCAGTCGCCGCCATGCGGGATGCTCGCGATCCAGGCGGGCGCGCACTTTTCCGATCAGGCCCTCGTGAAGGCGCGCGAACTGGTAGTCCACCTTGCCGCGCGCGGACTCGACCATCTGCGGCAGGCTCGAATCCAGCGCGCGCGAGGAGCCGGCGAAGCGTTCGAGTCCTTCGAGCGCGGCCGCACGGGCCCGCACCAGCTCGCCCTCGAGTTCGGCCGGCACCCGTTGCTGCGCGACGCGCGCGACCACGGCGTCGGCGCCCGCCACGACGTCCCAGGCTTCCGTGGCCGCGGCCTCCGCCAGCTCGAGGGCCTCCGGGGGCAGCCAGGTCGCGCCGAATCGCGGCACGACCAGCGCCGGCGTCACCCCGACGCCTTCGAACACTTCCCGGAGCTGGGCGAGATAGGCGATTTCGCCGGGTCCGCACGCCATCGCAACGGTGGGAAAGACGCCGTCCTGGACCGCCGGCCGCAGCGCCACGCTCGGGCTGAGCGTCATGGACGCCGCGCGCGATCGCGCCTGCGCGGCCGAGAGCTTGCGCCTGCGCCCGCCCTCGATCTCGAACACGAACGACTCGAGCGCGCCGGCGTCGAGCGGCCTGCGCCCGGCGAGCGCCTGCAGGCGCGCACCGGCGGCGTTCGCGGCGGCGTGCAGGGCGTCGGCATTCGCCAGGTAGCGTTCGATCACCGCGCGGGCGGCAGCGCGAAACGCCGGCAGCCGCGGATCGATCACCACCAGGCCCTGGTCGGCGAACAACGCCAGCAGCAGCGCGCTCGTCGCCTCGCCGAGATCGCGCGCCGGGTCGAGCGCGCGCCGCGCGAGCGCGCCGGCGTCCGCCGCGCCGGCGAGTCCCTCCCAGCGCGCGAGGGCCGTGGCCGTGATCTCGGCGAGCGGAGCGAGCGGGATGTCTCCGACCAGTCCGCCCTCGGCGTGGGCCGTGTCGGGAAGCGCGAAGTCGTGAACCGCGAGCGCCGCGTCGCTGATCGAGACGTGCCGGATCTCGGCGAAGTCGGAGTCCTCGCCGTGCATCCAGTACAGCGGCACGGCCGGCACGCCGGCGCGCGAGCGCACGACCGCGGCGAGGCCGACCGCCGAGGAGGTCTTGTGCAGCGAATAGAGCGGGCCGCCGAGCGGCGCGGGCTGCTGGCCCGCGACCGTCGCGACCGCCTCGCCACGCACGAGCCGTTCGAGGTTCGCGAGCGAGGCCTGCGAGGCGCCGAGGCGGCGATGGTAGTCCGTCATCTCGCGCGCGAGCGCGGGGTCGAGCGGGGCGCGCTTGGTCGCCGCCAGCGAGCGCAGGGCCGCACCATCGGTCCACACGCGCGCGAACCGCTCACGGGCGACGGGCCCACCGGTCAGCAGGTCGTGCGTGATCGGGTCGAACAGCCGTTCGGTGGGCGTCCCGGGACGGCCCGCGAGCCGCGCGCGGGCGGCGAGCGTGCCGGACTTCACCGGACGCGCTCCGCGGGACAGCGGTGGACGGACGCCGAGGGACGGCAGGGCGAGGGCATGAGGCGGGCATCCTAGCCCGCGCCGTTCATGCACCGCCAGCCGGGAGTGCCGCGGGCGACGGCAGCGCCGCGGCGCCGTTGGGCGCGCTCCCGGCCCGTCAGGCGTGCCGCGAAGTCCGGCGGGCGCGCCAGCGCGGGTCGGCCGCGACCACGCGGCGCCAGGCCGAGCGTGCCGAGGCGTGCCGTTCGTCCTCCGCGCCCGCAAGTCCCGCTCGAAGCGCGACGGCGATCTGGCGCTCCGTACCGCCCGCCCGCAGCGCCCCGAGCAGGTGACTGACCAGCTGACGCTCCCAGCCGAGCGCGGCGAGGGTCGCGACGGCGACCAGCTCGCGATCGCGCGCGGACATCCCCCGCCGGGAGAGCACCCGGCCGTAGCCGTGCTCGATCATCCAGACCGCGAGGTCCGGGTGCAGCGCCCGTACGGCGGGCACGAGCCTGGCGAACGCCGGACCGTAGACCCGCCGGCACAACCGCCCGCCGCGCGATCGCCAGTCCGCGACGCTTCCCTCCCTCCGGGCACGCGCACGGCCGGGCCATGCCTCGTTCAGCACGCGAAGCGCTTCGAGCGCCGCGGGGAACCCGGCGTGAAGCGTGAGCATCAGCGCGGCCTCCTCGGCCGCCACGCGACGAGCTCCGCCGCGTCGGGCCGCCGCGACGGCCGCGCGCGCGACCTCGAAGTCCCGCCGGGTCATCGCCGCCGCGAAGGAGCACAACGAGCGCAGGCCGGGCGACGACCGGCCCGCCGGACGCCTCGGGAGGGCCGGCATCTCAGCGCCCGCCCGCGAATCGCCGGCGCAGCGAGCGAACGAGGCCCTCGATCACCGCGAGCTCCTCGACGCGCGCGGCGCGCAGCGCCAGCCAGAGAAGCCCGGCGCCGAGCGCCAGGCCGCACCCCACGGTCGCCAGCTCGGTCAGGTGTCCGTGCCGCCAGCGCGGGCCGAGCACGTGCATGCCCAGGGCCAGCACGCCACCGACGAAGCCGGCGGCGGCCAGCACGCGCAGCAGCGTCGAGAGAACCTGCCGGCCGCCGAAGCCGCCGATCCGGCGACGCAGCCAGTACACCAGCTGGGCGAGGTTCGCGAACGCCGCCAGCGAGGCGGCGAGCGCGATGCCCCGGTGATCGAGGCCGAGAAAGCGAAGCGGACCGACGAGCAACAGGTTGAGCGCGAGGTTGACCGTTACGGCCGCGAGGCTCGCGAACATCGGCAGGCGCGTGTCGCCGAGCGCGTAAAAGGCGCGGGAGAAGACGCCGATCGCGGCGAACGCGGGCAGGCCGAGGCAATAGAAGACGAGCGCTTCGGCGGTATGCAGCGTGTCGGCGGCGTGGAAATGCCCGTGCTCGAACAGCACGGCGAGCGTCGGCTCGGCGAGCACCGCGAGCAGCACCGCCGCGGGAATGGTCAGCACGAGCACCAGCCGCGTGGCGGCCGAGAGCGTGGACTTGAGCGCCCCGAGGTCGCCGTCCACCGCGGCGCGGGAGAGCGCCGGCATGCTGACCGTGGCGAGCGCGACGCCGAAGACGCCGATCGGCAGCTGCATGAGGCGAAACGCGCAGTAGAGCCAGGTGACGGTGCCTTCGACGAAAGAGCTGGCGATGCGCGATGCGACGATGACGTTCACGTTGGTCGCGGCGAGGCCGATGGTCGCGGGGCCCATGAGCATCGCGATCCGGCGGACGCCGGGAGGCCAGGTGGGCCACTCGAGCGCGAAGCGGAACCCCTGCCGGCGGAGCGACGGCAGCTGGAAGGCGAACTGCAGCCCCGCTCCGAGCACCACGCCGATCGCCATGGCGACGATCGGCGGCTGCCCGATCGCCCGGCAGGCCGGCATGAGCGCCAGCCCGAAGACGACCATGCCGGCGTTGAGCAGCGCCGGCGCGAGCGCCGGCACGCCGAACACGCCGCGCGCGTTCAGCATGCCCATCGCCACCGCCGACATCGCCACCAGCGGCAGGAACGGCAGCATCACGCGGAACAGCCACGCGGTCAGGTCCAGCTTGCCGGGCTCACGGGCGAAGCCGCCGGCGAGCAGGTCCATGAACGGCGCCGAGAAGGCCCAGCCGAGCACGCACAGCGCGAGCAGCACGAGGAGCAGGGAAGACATCACCTGGCGGCCGAGCACCCAGGCTTCGTTCGCGCCGCGCTTCGCCTCCGCCTCGGTGAAGGTCGGGATGAAGGCCGCCGACATCGCGCCTTCGGCGAACAGGTCGCGCAGCAGGTTGGGAATGCGGAACGCGGCGTTGAAGGCGTCGCTCGCGAATCCCGCACCGAACAGCGCCGCCATCGTCTGGTCGCGCACCAGTCCGAGGAGGCGCGACAGCATCGTCGCCGCTCCGACCCGTCCCGCGTCCTTCGCGACGCGTCGTGTCGTGTCGGGCGGAGGCTCCGGAGAGGCGTCGATCACGTCGCCCGGGCTGGTCACGCGCAGACCCGCGTGCTAGCGTCCCGCGCCATGCTCGCGACCGCGGTGGCCACTCCCGTCGTGTACACGCCCCTGCAGGCCGCGGTGCTCGGCGCGGTGCAGGGGCTCACCGAACTGCTGCCGGTCTCGAGCAGCGCCCATCTGTACGTGATCCCGACCCTGCTGGGCTGGCCGTACGGGGGCCTGGCGTTCGACGTCGCGCTGCACGGCGGAACCCTGCTCGCGCTGGTCGTGGCCTTCTGGGGCGACTGGATGACCCTGCTGCGCGAGGCCTTCTCGCGCGAGCCCGAAGCGGCGCGGGAAGCGCGGCTGCTGTGGGCGAAGCTGATCGTCGCGACCGTCCCCGCGGCGATCGTCGGCAAGCTGCTGGGCTCGGCCGCCGAAGCGCACCTTCGCCTGCTCCCGCTGCAGGCCGTGATGCTGTTCGTGTTCGGGCTGCTGCTGTGGCTCTCCGACCGCTTCCTCGCGCCGGGCCGCGAGACCCGTACGCCGTCCTGGGCGCAGGCCGTCGGCATGGGGCTCGCGCAGTGCCTCGCGCTCGTTCCGGGCGTCTCGCGCTCGGGGGTGACCATGACCGCGGGCCGCGTGCAGGCGCTCTCGCGCGTCTCCGCCGCCCGCTTTTCGTTCCTGCTCGCGACGCCCATCACGTTCGGCGCGCTGCTGCTCGAGGCGCGCGAGATGCCGCCGGGCCTGCCCGCCTCCACGCTCGCGATCGGGGTCGTCACCTCCGCGATCTTCGGCGTGCTGGCGATCCGGTTGCTGCTCGGCATGCTGCGGCGCACCGGGTTCGGCGTGTTCTTCGCGTACCGCACGGTGCTGGCGGCCGGCATCCTGCTGTTCTGGTTCGCGGGCCGCTGAGCCGTCACGGTCGCGGCTTGCGCGCGAGCTTGTCGCGGAAGTGGCGGTTGACCCGGTCGCGCAGGTGGACACGCGCCCGATGCAGGCGCGACTTGACCGCCGCGATCGAAAGTCCGAGCTCGCGGGAGACCTGCTCGTTCGACTGCTCCATGATGTCGCGCAGGACGAACACCTCGCGCTCGTTGTCGGGCAGGCGCTCCATTTCGCGGCTCAGGATCTCGCGCGTCTCGGCGTCGAGCAGCCGGTCGAGCGGCTGCTCGGACCAGTCCGCGATCGCCATCGGTTCGAGATCCTCGATGACGCTCTGCGACTGTTCGTACGAAACGTGCCCGTCGCGCCGCTTGCGGTACTTCATCAGGGCGGCGTTGGTCGCGACGCGGTAGAGCCAGGTCGAAAAGGTGGATTCCGCCTTGAAGCGAGCCAGGCCCTTGTAGGCCGAGAGAAAGGCGTCCTGCGCGGCCTCGAGGGCGTCGTCCTCGTGGCGGAGGATCTTGAAGCACAGCCGGAAGACCCGGTCCTGATAACGGCGCGCGAGCTCGTCGAAGGCGCGCGTGTCGCCGTCGCGCGCGAGATTGACGAGCTCGGCGTCCGGCAGGGTCGCGTGGGCCAGGGTCATGCGGGCAGGCGTCCTCCGGCCGCGGCCCCCGGCGAACCCGGAGCGGACGCGGCCTGCGTGGAGTCATACACGATTTCGCCGGCCAGCACGGTGGCGACCGGCCGGGCCGCCAGAATCCCCGCCCACGGCGCGGCGGACAAGTCCCGATCCCAGACCACGAGGTCGCCCTCCGCTCCCGGGTCCAGCGTCCCCAGCCGGCCCGTGAGCCCTGCGGCCGCGGCGGCCCCGGCCGTGTAGGCGCCGATCGCCTGATCGAGCGTCAGCCGTTCGGCCGGGAAGAACCCGCCCTGCGGCGTTCCATCCGGGTGGGTGCGGGCCACGGCGGCGTGCAGGCCCAGCCACGGCAGCGGCGGCTCGACCGGGGCGTCCGAGCCGAAGGCCAGGCCCGCGCCGCTCGCCAGCAGGCTCGCCCACGGGTAGCTGTGCGCGCAGCGCGCGCCCCACGCGGTGCGCGCCGCCGCGGTCTCGTTCACGCAGTGCTGCGGCTGCAGGCTCGCGACGACGCCCAGCGCCGCGAAGCGCCCGTGGTCCGCCGGATCGAGGAGCTGCACGTGTTCGATCCGCGGCGGCAGCGGCAGCGCGCGAAGGCGCGCGAGCGAAGCTTCGATCGCGTCGAGCGCATGGCGCGCGGCGCGATCCCCGATCGCGTGGATCGCGACGGTGCAGCGCAGCTCGGCCGCGCGCGCGACCAGCACGAGCAACTCCTCGCGCGTCAGGAGCTCCATGCCCGTCCCCGGAACGTCGTCCCAGGGCGAAAGCAGCGCGGCCGTGCGCGAGCCGAGCGTGCCGTCGGCGAACAGCTTGAGGCCCCCGAGGCGGAACCACGCGTCCCCGGCGCCGCTCGACTGTCCGGACGCCGCCCGTGTTTCCATTCCCTCGGGACCGAAGTGCTGGAGGACGCGCAGCCGCCGGCGGCCGGCCAGCGCGCGCATGCGTGCGAAGTCCGCTTCGTTCCTCTGGTAGTCGTGCACGCAGGTGATGCCCGCGGCGTGCAGCGCCGCGGCCGCCTCGTCGAGGAGCGTGTCCGTCACGACCGGACCCGCCCCGTCCTCGAGCGCCGTGAAGGCGCGCACCGCGTTCTCGCGCGCGACCCCGGTCGGATCGCCGCAGGCGTCCCGGACGAACCTCGCGTCCGGAGCATCCGGGGTCGCGCGCGACACGCCGGCGCGCCGCAACGCCTCGGTGTTGACCCACAGAGCGTGGAAATCGTGGCTGTGCAGGAGCACCGGCCGGTCCGGCGCCAGCCGGTCGAGCGCCTCGCGATGCGGTCCTGCTTCCCAGCCGGCCGCGTCCCAGCCGCGCCCGACGAGCGGCAGGGCGCCCGGGTCGGCCGCCAGCGCGGCGGCCACGCGCTCCAGCGCCTCGGCGCGCGTCCGCGCGCCGTTCAAGTCCACCTGCCGGCGGGCGCGGGCCCACGGCACGAAATGCAGGTGCGCGTCGGCGAAGCCGGGGGTGACGCTTGCGCCGCGCGCATCCAGTCGCCGCGCCCCGCCGGAGCGGGCGGCGAGCGCCTCGAGTTCGGCGGCGCGGCCGAGGGCCGCGATCCGGCCGCCCGCGACGAGCACCGCGTCGGAGCCCGGCCGAAGCGCGGCGGGCCACGGTCGCGCGTTGACGACCAGCAGCGCGACGGCGCTCACGCTTCGCGCCCCCCCACCCTGTTGACCAGCACGCCGACCCCCTCCAGCTCGAGCTCGATGCGATCGCCGGGCGAGAGCGGCGCGATGCCGGCCGGAGTTCCGGTGGCGATCACGTCCCCGGGCTCGAGCGTGAAGTGCCGCGAGATCCAGTGGACGAGGAACGCGGGTCCGAAGTGCATGGCCGAAGTTCGGGTCTTCTGCCGGGTCTCGCCGTTCACCCGCAGCTCCAGCGCCAGGTCGAGCGGCGAAAGGCCGAGCGCGATGCCCGGTCCGAACGGCGCGAACGTGTCGTGTCCCTTGGCGCGCGTCCACTGACCGTCGCCCTTCTGCCAGTTGCGGGCCGAGACGTCGTTGAACGCGGTGACCCCCGTGACGCACCCGAGCGCATCGGCCTCGCTCACCGCGCTCGCCCGGCGACCGACCACGAGCGCCATCTCGCCTTCGGGGTCGAGCCGCTCGACCCCGGCGGGCCAGCGGATCGTCCCGCCGGGCGGAAGCGCGCTGCTCGGCGGCTTCAGGAAGAGAAGGGGCTCGTTCGGCGGCTCGGTCGCCCCCGGCACGACGGTCAGGCTCTCGCGCACGTGCTCGACATAGTTCAGGCCGACGCACACGATCTTGGTCGGTTCACAGGGCGTGAGTCGCTCGCATCGGGCCGCATCGTCCAGCGGGCCCGCGGGAACGCCTCCGAGCCACGGCGGACCGGTCAGCCGCAGGTAGCGCGGGCCGTCCTCGAGACCGTAGTGGGTGGCGCCATCCAGAAGGTAGCGCGCGAGCAGGCGGTGGGAACGGGTCGGGTGCAAGCGCCGCGAAAGATAGCGGAAGTCGGCGCGGGCAAGAAGAAAGAGGCACCCGTACTGCCCGTGATACGACCACCGGGGGCACCCCCGAGCGACGGCACGTCCACTTCGCATCCAAGGGGTGGCAGAGATCGCAGGTGCACGGCGAAGACAGGACGCCTCTCGGGCCGCAGTGTCGGACGACCGCTCGCGTTCGGTCAAGCGCGAAAGTGGGCGTCGCACGGGCCGCACCCGGCCGCCTCGCTCCGCCCGGACCGGTACGCGGTCGGGTGACTCCTGACGCGACGCCCCTGATCCGCCGCCGATTGACGCTCCCGATGGCCATTGTTAGCGTCGTCCGCCATGACTCGACCCCACCGCAGTACCCGTGGCCGCAATGCGGCCGAAAATCTCGTCCATCGCCTCGAAAAACGCACCGCCAGGCTGGGTGTCATCGGTCTGGGTTATGTGGGCCTGCCCCTCGCCGTCGAGCTCGCCCAGGCGGGTTTCGAGGTGTTCGGCGTGGACATTGACGAGAGCCGGGTCCGCCAGCTCAACCAGGGCCGGTCGTACATCCAGGACGTCCCGACCGCCGAAGTGCGGGCGTTGGTCCGCAAGGGCCTGCTGCACGCCTCGACCGACTTCTCGGTCCTGCGCCGCTGCGACACGGTCAACATCTGCGTGCCCACGCCGCTTTCGAAGCAGCGCGACCCGGACGTCTCGTACATCGTCGCCGCCGCCGAGCAGGTCCGCCGCCACCTGCACCGCGGCATGCTGGTGATCCTCGAGAGCACCACCTATCCGGGCACGACGGACGAACTCGTGCTGCCGATGCTGGCGGAAACCGGCCTGCAGGTCGGAAAGGACTTCTTCCTCGCCTTCTCGCCCGAGCGCGTGGATCCGGGCAACCCGCACTTCCAGACCCGCAACATCCCCAAGGTCGTGGGCGGCGTCACGCCGGCCTGCACCGAGGTCGCGGTCAAGCTCTACCAGCAGCGGCTCGAGACGGTCGTCCCGGTCTCCTCGACCCAGGTCGCCGAGATGGTGAAGCTGCTCGAGAACACGTTTCGCAGCGTCAACATCGGGCTCGTCAACGAGCTGGCGCTGATGTGCAAGCGCATGAAGATCGACGTCTGGGAGGTCATCCAGGCGGCGGCGACCAAGCCGTTCGGCTTCATGCCGTTCTTTCCCGGCCCGGGGCTGGGCGGACACTGCATCCCGATCGATCCCTTCTACCTGTCGTGGAAGGCGCGGGCGAGCGGCTTCGAGGCCCGCTTCATCGAACTCGCCGGACACGTGAACGGCCACATGCCCGACCACGTCATCGAGCTCGTCGGCGAAGCGCTCAACCAGCGCGGCCGCGCCATCCGCGGCTCGAAGGTGCTGGTGCTGGGGGTCGCCTACAAGGCGGACATCGACGACGTGCGCGAGAGCCCGTCGCTGGACATCATGGAGAAGCTGCGCGAGCGCGGCGCCCGCATCGAGTACTGCGATCCGTTCGTGTCCTCGATCCGCTTCGCCGGCGGGACCATGCGCAGCGTGCCGTTCACGGCCGCGAGCCTTCGGCGCTACGACTGCGCGGTGATCGCCACGGCGCACAAGGCCTTCAAGTATTCCAAGGTGCTCGCCTGGTCGAAGGCCGTGGTGGACACGCGCAACGCCCTGAAGGGACGTCGCTCGGCGAAGATCGTCCGGCTGTGACGGGAAGGCGAAATGGAACGGGCGGCGGTGGGATGCCCACCGCCGCCCGTCGTGCTTTCGGATCTCGCCGACCGACTAGTTGACGACTTCGTAGTCGGCGTCCACCGCCCCGTCCCCACCGTCACCCTTCTTCTTCGCCTCCTGCGGCGGCTCCGGCGCGCCCGCGCCGGGGGCCGGGCCGGCCTGCTGGTAGAGCTTCGCCGCCGCCGCGTGCAGGGCCGCCTGCAGCGCCTCGCTCGCCGACGTGATCGGCGCGGCGTCCTCGCCCTTGAGCGCGTCCTTCACCGCCGCGACCTTCGATTCGATGTCGGAGCGGGTCTCGGCGTCCAGCTTGTCGCCGTTTTCCTTGAGCTGCTTCTCGGCCTCGTAGGCGAGCGAATCCGCCCGGTTGCGCGACTCGACGACCTCCTTGCGGCGGCGATCCTCGTCGGCGTGCGACTCGGCGTCCCGGACCATGTTCTTGATCTCGCCCTCGCTCAAACCGCTCGAGGCCTCGATCCGGATGCTCTGCTCCTTGTTGGTCGCCCGGTCCTTCGCGGAGACGTGCAGGATGCCGTTCGCGTCGATGTCGAACGTGACCTCGATCTGCGGCATGCCGCGAGGCGCCGGCGGGATGCCGTCGAGATGGAACCGACCGAGGCTCTTGTTGCCCGCCGCCATCGAACGTTCGCCCTGCAGCACGTGCACCTCGACCGACGGCTGACTGTCGGAGGCGGTCGAGAACGTCTCGCTCTTCTTGGTCGGGATGGTCGTGTTGCGCGTGATGAGCGTCGTCATGACGCCGCCGAGGGTCTCGATGCCGAGCGAGAGCGGCGTCACGTCGAGCAGCACCACGTCGCGAACGTCGCCCGCGAGGACGGCGCCCTGGATCGCCGCGCCGATCGCGACGACTTCGTCGGGGTTGACGCCCTTGTGCGGCTCCTTGCCGAAGATCTCCTTCACCAGCTCCTGCACGCGCGGCATGCGCGTCGAGCCTCCCACCAGCACGACCTCGTCGATCTGCGACGGCTGCAGGCCCGCGTCCTTGAGCGCCTGCACGACGGGGCCGCGGCAACGCTCGACGAGATCCGCGACGATCTGCTCGAGCTTCGCCCGCGTCAGCGTCAGGTTGAGGTGCTTGGGGCCGTTCTGGTCGGCGGTGATGAACGGCAGGTTCACATCCGTCTGCAGGGTTCCCGACAGCTCGCACTTGGCCTTTTCGGCGGCCTCCTTCAGCCGCTGCAGCGCCATCGGGTCCTTGCGCAGGTCGATGCCTTCCGCCTTGCGGAACTCCTCGGCGAGCCAGTCGATGATCTTCTGGTCGAAATCGTCGCCGCCCAGGTGCGTGTCGCCGTTGGTCGAGCGCACCTCGAACACGCCGTCGCCGATCTCGAGAATCGAGATGTCGAAAGTTCCGCCGCCGAGGTCGAAGACCGCGACCTTTTCGTCCTTCTTCTTGTCGAGGCCGTAGGCGAGCGCCGCCGCCGTCGGCTCGTTGACGATGCGCTTGACGTCGAGGCCCGCCACGCGGCCGGCGTCCTTCGTGGCCTGGCGCTGCGAGTCGTTGAAGTAGGCGGGAACCGTGACGACCGCCTCGGTGACCTTCTCGCCCAGGTACTCCTCGGCCGTCTGCCGCATCTTCTGCAGGATCATCGCGGAGATCTCGGGCGGCGAATACTCGCCCTCGCCCGCCTTCACGCGCGCGTCGCCATTCGGGCCCGGGACGACCTCGTACGGAACGAGCTTGCGCTCGCCGCCCACTTCCTCGAAGCGCCGGCCCATGAACCGCTTGATCGAGTACACCGTGTTCCGGGGATTGGTCACCGCCTGGCGGCGCGCCACGAGTCCGACGAGGCGTTCGCCCGACTTCGAGAACGCCACGACCGACGGCGTCGTGCGGAAGCCCTCGGCGTTGGCGATGACCTTGGGCTCGCCGCCTTCCATGACCGCGACGCACGAGTTCGTGGTGCCCAGATCGATGCCGATGACCTTACCCATTTCGTTTCTCCCCCTGTCGTGTCCGTGTTCGGGCCACGCGGCGCCGGAAGGCGCCCGCGTGGCCGTGGTCGTTCGTTCGCACGCGCGGCAGCTTAGCCGACGTGCACCTCGATTTCACGCGCGCGCGCCTCTTCCGCCTTGGGAACGCGGATCTCGAGCACGCCGTTGCGGTAGCTGGCCTTCACCTGCTCGCCGCGCACCGGCGCCGGCAGGGTGAACGAGCGCTCGAAGACGCCGAACACGCGCTCGGTGCGGTGAACGTCGCCGCTCGTCTTCTCGGCCTCGCGCTTGCGCTCGCCGCGCAGCGTCAGCGTGTCGCCTTCGAGGCTCACGCGGACGTCCTTCTCGGTCATGCCCGGCAGGTCGGCGCGGAAGATGTACGCCTCGGCGGTCTCTTCGACGTCCACCGGCGGCGCCATCAGGCTCTCCAGGGTCGGGGACGAGTAGAACGGCCGGTTTCCGAAGAAGCCGTCGAATACGGAGTCGAAGTCGCCGCGGAAGGGAACGAGGCCGCGGTTGCGGTTGGGAATCAAGCGGACGAGCGTCATGGCTCTCTCCTGTGGTTGTGAGGTGAAGCTTCACGCGTGCGCGGGGCTCCGGGGCGTCCCCGCCGCGCGTCGTGTTCACCGGTCACCACAGCAGCGACCGTGCCACGCACCGTCTGACGCGCGCGGATGCGCGTCAGCGCCGCGGAAACCGCGGGTTTTTCGCATGCCGGCCGCTCCGTCGGACGCCCGGACGGCGTGCGGGTCGTTGCTTCACGGAACGTTCGTCGTTTCGGACCGGAACGCGTGCGGTTCCAGCGCGCGACACCGGGCTCCACCGCTGAACCTCATGCACGACGGCCGCCCGCGCGTGACGCGGGCGGCCGCCGTGAACGAATCGGAACGAAGGTCAGCGAACGAGCGTGAACCTGCGGGCGAAGCTCGAACCGCTCGACTGGAATCGCGCCCAGTAAAGTCCGGGAGTCGCCACCCGGCCATCCGACCTGCGCCCGTCCCACCGCAGCGAGTGCCTGCCGGCGCTCCATTCCTCGTCGGTGACCACGCAGGCCAGGCGTCCGGTGAGATCGAAGACCTCGAGCCGTACCCGTCCGGCATCGGGCAACGAGAACACCAGGTTGGCCCCGTTCCGATCCGGGTTCGGCACCGCGCCGAGGAAGTCCAGGTTCCCCTGCGGCTCCGAGAGCGGCACGTCCACGGTCACGTTCGCGCCCACCGACAGCAGGTAGGTGAGCGGCGTCGCCGCCTCCGTGCCGTCGGTGCGGAAGACGACGACGTTGTGCCAGCCCGCGTCGGTTGGTGCGAACGCGAGCGTGTCGTCGTCCGTGTCCATGGTGAGCGAGGCCGTTCCAGTGCCCCGGGACCACACGGCGCCAGGCGTCGGAGGGAAGACTTCGAACTGCAGCTCGTCGCTTCCCGACTTGCGATGCAGGAGCATGTAATAGGTCGTCCCGGGCGTCAGGTTGAACTGATAGACGTCCGCCAGGCGGTTCTCCGCGAGCGGGACGTCGTCGTACGAGGCGGGCGGGGTCGCGAAACGGCCGGCGTCGTCGCTCATGTCGGCGCTGTAGACGCCACCGCCCCCGCCCGCGTAGAAGCTGACCGTCGCGGGGTAGATCGAGGGCCGCCAGGCCGTGTGATGGCCGGTCACGAAGTCCGTCGCGTTGCCGCCCCAGTAGGACGCTCCCGCGAGATCGCTGAATCCCGACGTGCTGCCCACGTAGTCCCGGAAGACATAGTTGTCGTAGTCGTCCCCCGGGCTGAACGCCGCCACGCTCGAGACCCACGCCAGATAGGTGGGCGTGGGGTCGAACCTCAGCCCGTCGCAGTTGGGAAGCCACCCGGGACCGTAGCCGGGAGGCATGGCGCGCACGACCGGGGCGTGCTTGCCCACGAGCAGGGGGCTCCACACGAACTGCGAGTAGGAGACGTTGTCCGTCTCGTCGCTCTCCGGAACCGTGCCCGGCCGGTCCACCACGTCCGAGAGCGTGTGCCGGCCGCCGCGAACGTTCAGCGGCCCGTACGCCGCGACGTAGTACATGCTCACCGCCGCCGGATTCGGCAGGCCCGCCGTGATCGTCCACCAGTCGTCAATGTCGAGGTCGAGCTGACCGCCGGGGGTCTGATTGGGGCCCAGTTGGTGCACGGAGTAGCTGATGTAAGTGTTGCCGGCGTTGCCGTCCAGCGTGGGCGAAACGACGCCGGGCGAAATCGCGTCGTTGCGCGGCACGGCCGGAGCGGTCCAGCCGCCGGGCGTGACCGTCGTGCTCAGGTTCGACAGTGCCGGTCCAACGATCAGCTCGTAGTCGTTCGCGAGGCCGAGGTCTCCCGAGCCTCCCTTCCACACGACGACGCCATAGTAGCCCGAGGCGGAAGGCGTGTACGTGAAGCTCTCGTCCATGCCGCCGGGATTGGCCTGCCCTATGGCCAGGTAGCTGAACCGGCCGAAGTAGCTGCCGGCCCGATCGTAGAGGCTGAGGTTGAGGTCGGCGGTGCCGCTCAGGTTGTGAAGCGTGAAGGTGTACGCCGTGCCCGCGCTTGCGAGGTAGACCTCGTGCACCTTGAGGATCTGGTAGGCGCCCATGTTCACGGAGCCGGAGGTCACCGTCGAGCCGTAGAGCGTGCCCGGCGTGATCGTCGAGTTTCCGTAGGCATTGGCCTGCTCGACGATGTAGTTGTTGACCGCTCCGGAAGTGAAGCGGAGGACGCCGGCCTGCAGCGTCGCGCCGTAGCCGACGACGTTCCCGTTCACGAGCACGAAGTCGGTGCCGCCCGAGCCGGCGGGAGACACCGCCAGCTCGTTGCTGAAGCCGGCCGTGCTGCCGGCATAGTCGTTGAACAGTTCGACGTCGAAATCCTCGGCCGACGAAACCGGGATGACGCCGACCGCCCCCCAATAGTTGCCCGTGAACTGGAAGCCGTCACAGTTGTCATCGGCCATCACTCCGCGGGGCGGCGGCACCGTGCGCGCGAGCGGCGTCATGTCCGACAGCGCGTAGGGACTCCAGACGAACTGCTCGCGATAGGTGTTGTCGAACTCGTTCGACTCGAGCGTCTCCTGGCCCGTGTCGAGGTCCCAGCGGAGCGTGTGCCGCCCGCCGCGCACGTACATTCCCCAGTTCGTCCAGCCTCCGAACGCGAACCCCGCGCCGAGGACGCCGTTCCACCACATGTTGTAGTAGGCCTCCTCGTCGAGGAGCAGCTGGTTGTTGTTGGAGGGTGCGGCACAGTCGCCGCCGTTGTTGGTGAGCGCGGTGTTCACGTAGCACGTCGCGTTGCCCGTGAGCGTCGCCGGCAGCGGTGCGTAGCTGCCGTTGGCGTCGGCGAGCATCCGCGGCACGACCGGCCCCCACCAACCGGCGGGCGTCGCCGCCGTCAGGTTCGGACGAGCGTGCGGATAGATCCACTCGGCGCCCAGCGCGTCGTCCGTGTGCAGTGTGCGCCGGAGAACCTCGCCGTTGGCCACGTAGCCGTACATCGTGTGCGGGAAGTCCGCCGACCCGTACATGTCGAGCAGGCCGATGGTGTGGCCTTCCTCGTGCGTGCAGACGTTGCCCACGTCCATGGCCGTCGAGGCCCCGGTCGTGCTCCAGGTGTAGTGCTGGCTGTTGAACGCGATGTCGGCTTCGAGGGTCTGGTTGGTCGTGGAGTTGTACCACCAGTTGGCGACCGCGACCGTGCCGGAGCTCCAGCCGGAGCTCGACCAGTACCGGCAGTTGACGCCGTCGTAGGCCGTCACGGCCAGGGCGGTCCCACCGCCGTAGCTCATCGACACTCCCGAGGCGCACGTCCAGGCGTTGTAGCCGTCGATGAGCGCGTCGCGCGTGTCATTGAACGTGCACCCCGGCGCCGCGGCGTTGTTCAGGAACCAGGTGAACGGCAGGCTGCCGCCCGGCCAGTACTGGCCGGACCAGCTGAAACTGATGTCGAGATTGAAGGCGTTGCTGAGCGGTCCGACGCCGGCGGCCTGCACCTGCACGCCGCCGCTCCAGGTGGCCGGAACGCGGACGCGGATGCCACCCGGGATGAGCGCGAGTGGCGTCGCCGCTCCCCCTCCCGGGAAGAAGGCGACGTCGGCGAACGAAGCGCCGAATCCGGTGCCGGTGATGTCCACCGTGGCGCCGGTGTTTGCCGAGGTCTTGCCCGGCGAAATGCCGGTGATGTTGGGTTGCGCGAGCGCGAGCGCTGGCAGCGCCAGCAGCAGCGCGATCGCGGTCGTGAGTCGGGTGCGATTCATGGCGGTCCTCCGGCGCAGGGGTGAGGGTGGATGGTCAGCGCGGACGGGCCGGCTTCAGCCGGGCGACGTCCCCGCGCAGGCTCTTCAGCGCGATCGGCATCTGCTTGAAGCCGACCGCCTGCTCGCCCCGCACCGTGAACTTCCCCTGTTCCGCGTAGTTGACCGCCAGTCGCGCGTCCGTTCCGGCGCGCAGAAAGACGAGCGCTTCCTCGCCCTGCGAGAAGACGGGCTGGTGCTCCTGTCTCATCCCGATCTCGCCCACTTCCCCGCCGTTGATGGTGAACGTGACCGTGCGACCCGCGCCCATCGTGCCGGCCCACACTTCGTCCACGGACAGCGTCACGTCGGTGACGATGAAGCGCGTGGAGGAATCGAGAAAACGACTCTGCAGGCCCGTCACCCGGCCCTTCACGACGAGGTCCGACGAAGCCACGATCTCCTCGAGCGGGGCCTCGAACATGTACGCCAGCGCGGGCGCCGCGAGGAGCAGCCCGAGCGCGGCCACGAGCATCGCGCGGAGGCGGGTCACGGCCGGCCTCCTTCCGTCGGTGTCGCCCCGGGCACGGGACGGCTGATCAGTGCCGGGGCCCTGCGGGCCGGCGGATTCGTGATCGCCAGGATTCGGGCCTCGAGCAGTTGCGCGGCCCCGAGGTCGCCGCGCTGCCTCGCGAACTGCGCCTTGGTGCGCAGGAACTGCAGGTCGCCTTCGCGCTTTAACTCGACGACCTTGAGCTGCAGCGCCCGCAGAGCCGGGCCGTCCTGCAGCCCTTTCATGGAGGCGAGCAGTTCGGTGACGCGGGCCTGCGTCGCGTTTCGCACGTCGGCCAAAGCCAGCTCCTCGGGCGTGCGGGGCGCACGCGCGAGATCCTGGACGGCCGGCACGGCCGCCTTCGCATCCAGGCGCGCGCCACCGGCCTGCGGCGACTCCGCGGCAAGGGCCGGTGCGACGAGCACGGCGGCCAGTGCAAGCGCGGTCAGGGTTCGAATCGGGGAGATCGCGTGAGCCATGGCATTCCTCCTTCCGGCACGGAGCGGCCGGGGATTGGGGAGAGTGGAAGCCATCCATCCCGGGCACGCGCGGCGGGATGGTCATTGCGCGGACGGCGCTCCGCGCGTCAAGGGCACTTGCCCGAAAACCCTGGGCGAGGCGGCGCGGATGAGGGCGGGGGGCGAACACCCTGCGTCGACGGGCCGGCGAAAGACGAGCTCCTGAGCCAGTCGAAGTGCGGACAGGCGTACGGTCACGCCATGACCAGAACGTGTCAAGACCTTTTGTGGACCTGCTTCGGCCCGGCCGGCGGCGGCCGAATCCTCGTGGCCTCCCGCTTGGGAGGGCGCCGGCAGCGACCGCCATGGATCGACCCGGCCGCGGACATCCGCTAGCGTGCCGGCCCGATGCGCATCGCCCTCTTCCTGCCCCATGTCGGCGTGTTCGGCGGCGTCCGCCGATTCCTCGAACTCGGCAACGAGTGGGTCGCCCTCGGTCACGACGTCTCGCTCTTCCACTCCGACGGCTCCCCGCCTGCCTGGCTCGCCTTCCGGGGCCGAATCGCGCCCCTCGCGGCCGCGGCCGCCTCGGTTGCCGATCTCGCGATCTGCGCCGACGCCCACACCTACGACGCCTTCCGGGCCAGCGCCGCGAGGACGCACCTTTACTACTGCGTCCTCGAGGGCGACGCCGGGATTTCGCGGGCCGTGGGCGATCCGGCCGTGGCGCTGGCGGCCAACTCGGGCGCCCTGCGCGCCGCCCTCAGGCGTCGCGCCCGGCGCGAGGTGATCGACGGGGCCGGCGGCATCCGCACCACGCAGTTCCGGCCGGAGCCCGCCCGGCGGGCCGCGACGCCGCTGCGCGTGCTGCTCAATGGCCGCCGCTCGCGCGCCAAAAAGGGCACCGACCTCCTGCTGGCGGCGCTGCGCGGCCTGCGCGACCTGCCGCCGTTCGAAGTCGTGCTGTTCGACTCCGTGGACGCGCACAACCGGCAGGATCCCCGCGACGGCGCTCCGCTGCCCCCGAACGCCCGCTTCGTCCTGAATCCCACGCAGGACGAACTCGTCGCGCTCTATCAGTCCTCGCACGTCTTCGCCGCCGCCGAGCGCAAGGCCGGCTGGTGCAACACCGCGCTCGAAGCGCTCGCCTGCGGCTGCGCCCTGGTGTGCACGCGCAGCGGCACGCGCGATTTCGCCCGCGAGGGCGACAACGCGCTCCTCGCCTGGCGTCACCCGTATTTCCTGCGCCGCGCGCTGCGGCGCGTGCTCGCGGACGCCGCGCTGCGCGAGCGCCTCGCGTCGGCAGGTCCCGCGAGCGCGGAACCGTGGGCGTGGCCGAAGCTGGCCGAGAAGCTGCTGGCCCAGCTTCCGCGCTGATTTCCGGCGATGCGCCGCGGGGCCGCGACCGGGAGCGACGATCCGACCGGGATCGCGGATTTCCGGGCGATCAGCGGGTCGGGAGGTAGCCGGACTTCTCCACGGGGACGAGCAACTCCGCCTTCGTGTAGATGAACGCGTCGCGCTTGTAGTCGGCCAGCTCGTAGTCCTTCTCGAGCCAGATCGCGTCCTCCGGGCAGGCCTCCTCGCACATGCCGCAGAAGATGCAGCGAAGCATGTTGATCTCGTATCGCTCCGCGTAGCGCTCGCCGTGCGACGCCGGATTCGCCGGGTCGTTCTCGGCGGCCTTCACGAAGATCGCGTCGGCCGGGCAGGCCACCGCGCACAGTTCGCAGCCGACGCAGCGCTCGAGACCATCCTCGTGCCGGGCCAGGATGTGCAGGCCGCGGAAGCGCGGAAACATCTCAAGCTTCTCGTCGGGGTACTGGACCGTGAAGGGCTTCTTGCCGAGGTACCCGAGCGTGATGCCGAGTCCCGTGGCGAGCTCCTTGATCATCGAAGGGCTCCATCGCTGGGGTGGTGCCATGCCGCCTGAAGTTGCAGGCAGACTAGCCCCGGCCCGTGGACGGCGCAAGACGGTGCGGCCGCGCCCGCCGCCGACTCGCGGTCCCGCGCGCGCCCTCCTTCCCCGCCGCTACAGCCTCGGCAGGGTGATGCCCACCTGCTTCTGGTACTTGCCGCCCCGGTCCCGGTACGAGACCTCGCACGGCGAGTCGGACTCGAAGAACAGCACCTGCGCGAGGCCTTCGTTCGCGTAGATCTTCGCCGGCAGCGGCGTGGTGTTCGAGATCTCGAGCGTCACGTAGCCCTCCCACTCGGGCTCGAAGGGCGTCACGTTCGTGATGATGCCGCAGCGCGCGTAGGTGCTCTTGCCCAGGCAGATGGCGAGGACGTTCCGCGGCATGCGGAAGTACTCGACCGTGCGCGCGAGCGCGAACGAGTTGGGCGGAACGATGCAGACGTCGCCCTTGAAGTCCACCATGTTGAGCGGGTCCACCTGCTTCGGGTCCACGACCGTCGAGTTCAGGTTGGTGAAGATCTTGAACTCGTCCGCCACGCGGATGTCGTAGCCATAGGACGACAGGCCGAATGAGACGACGCCCTCGCGCACGAGCTTCTCCTCGAACGGCTCGATCATCCCGTGTTCACGGCACATCCTGCGGATCCAGTGGTCGGGCTTGATGGACATGGTTCAGGCTCCGGATGGGAAGCGGCCGAGCAGTCGTACGGCGTGTGCGAGTTCGGGAAGCAGGATTCGTTCGAGCGCCAGTTCGACCGCGGCGGTCGAGCCGGGAAGCATCACCAGCAGGCGGCCGTTCGCGACACCGGCGCCGGCACGGGAAAACCACGCGGCCGCGCCCACCTGTTCGGTCGAGCGGGCGCGAAAGAGCTCGCCGAAGCCCGGCAGGTCCCGCTGCAGGAGCGGCCTCAGCGCCTCCGGGGTCACGTCGCGCTTCGCCATCCCGGTGCCGCCGGTGACGATCACGCAGTCCACGGTGCGCAGCTTCAGCAGGGCCGCGACCACGCGGCGGATCGCCCCGCGCTCGTCGGCCACCCAGGCGCGGCGGATCACCTCGAAGCCGGCGCGCTCGATGAGCTCGTGCGCCCGCGCGCCGCTGCGGTCGAGCGCCCCGCGGCGGGTGTCGCTGACGGTGACGATCGCGCAGCCGACGGCCCGCGGCGCGGCCTGGTGCGGCGCATGCTCGGGCGGACGCACGACGCCGAGACGCGGGCCGCGGCCCGCTGCGACCCCGGTTCGCCGCGTCCGCGATGGGGCGTGGGTCCGCCCTTTGCCGCGCCGGGGGGTCACGACACGGGCTCCGCGACTCCGGCTTCGACGCTCGTGGGCGCGATGCCGAAGTGGGACGCCCAGGGCTCCCACTCGGCGAGGCGCTGTTCGGCCAGTTCGTCGAGGGGCGGCTCCCACCCGCCCCGGTCGCTCGCGGGACCGGCGGTGGAGGCGAGCTCGCGCAGCTCGGCGAGGCTCCACACCGCCGGCCCCGCGACCTCGTACCAGCCGCTCCATGCCGCGCGCCCGTCGAGCGCGCGAAGCAGCGTCTCGATGGCGTCCGCCTCGGCGACCGGCTGAAGCAGCATTCGCCCGTCCCCGGGAAGCGAAGGCCGCGAGCGGAGCCGCCGCCAGAGCGGCGTCGCCGGTCCGAGCAGGGGCGCGAAGCGCAGCGTCAGCGTCGGCGCGCCACCGCCGCGCACGTGCTCCTCGAGCCGCCACAGCCGCCGCAGCGCGTTCGAGCGGGCGTCGGGGTGGGCGCCCAGCCGCGACAGGACGAGCGCGCGAAACGACCGCCCGCCGAGCGCCGCGACGACGCCGACGTAGTCGAACACGAACGGTCCGGTCGAAATCGCGATCGTCACGGGTGTCTCGCCGGCGGGCAGCCGCGCCGGCCCGGTCACGACCTCCTCCCCGGCCGCCGCGAGGGCGGCCAGCAGTCGGTCGGCCGGCGGGTCGAGCCGCCCGGGCGCGAGAATCACGGCGTCAGCCCGAGCGCCGCGGCGAGCTGGCGCCGATGCGAGAGATCGTGCTCGACCCATTCGCGCACCATGGTCGCGACGGTGAACGGGCCGCGCAGCGAGTGGACGCCCGCCCGCGTCCAATCCGCGCGGCCGAGTGGCGCGAGGCGCGCGACCAGCAGCGCCCGCGCGGCGCGCCAGCGATCGAGCAACTCCGCGGTCGCCGCCGGCGCGTACGCCGCGACGCGGGCGGACCCCTCCAGGTCCACCGCCGCGCACGCCGGAAGCTCCTCGCCGAGCAGGGCTTCGAGACGCGGGTGGTAGACCTCGACGTCGGCGTCGAGCAGGTGCCCGACCAGTTCGTGAGCGCTCCAGCGTTCCGCCGCGGGACGGGCGCGGAGAAAGTCGGCCTGCCGGCCGGCCATGCGTTCCCCCACCCACCCGGGCGACTCGGCGAGCGTCATGACGAGTCCTCCCCACTCCGAACGGGACATCGGTCCGTGCACGGGGCCCGCGGTGCCGAGCGGGTCATGCGCGGCCGGGTGAGGACGCGCGAAACCCTTGGCGGCGTACGCCCGCGCAAGGGCCGCGTAGTGCCGGGCGCCCTCGGCGATCGCGGCGCGATGGCCGTCGTTCACGGGGCCGAGAACGCGCGCCGGCGCGCCGACCGCGAGCGAACCCGCGGGAATCACCTGCCCCTCCTTGACCAGCGCCGCGGCGCCGAGCAGCGAGCCCGTGCCGATTCGGGCCCCGGACAGCACCACCGCGCCCATGCCGATCAGGCAGTCGTCCTCGATCACGCAGCCGTGGACGATCGAGCGGTGCCCGATGGTGACGCGCCGTCCGATCAGGGCCGGCATCCCCTCGTCCACGTGAACGGTCGAGTTGTCCTGGATATTGGTCCACTCGCCGACCTCGATGGGAGCGGTGTCTCCCCGCAGGACGCTGTTGAACCAGACGCTCGCGCCCGCGCGCAGGGTCACCTCGCCGACCACGATGCCACCCGGAGCGATCCATGCGCCCGGATCGATGCGCAGGTTCACGGGCAGGTCGTCGCGCCGGCTCACGGCTGCCCCGCCGCTTCGCCGACGTACGGGTTGTGCCGGCGTTCCTCGCCGACGGTCGTGGCCGGTCCGTGACCGGTCAGGCACGCGACCTCGTCGCCGAGCGGGAAGATCCGCTCGCGAATCGAGCGAGCGAGCGTCTCGAACGAGCCGCCGGGCAGATCGGTGCGCCCGATCGAGCCGCGAAAGAGCAGATCGCCGACCCACGCGATCGGGCCCTGGCGGAAGGCGCAGTGTCCGGGAGAATGCCCGGGCGTGAAGATCACCTCGAGCAGCTCCTCGCCGATCCGGATGGCTTCGCCGTCCACGAGTTCATGCCCGATCGCCGCGGGCTCGGCGGGCGGGAAACCGAACATCTCGCCCTGCAGCGACAGCGCCTCGAGCAGCGGCCGGTCGAGCGGATGGAGGGCGTAGATTCCGCCGACGGCCTGCTGGACCGCGAGCATGCCCGCGGCGTGGTCGTAGTGCGCGTGCGTGCCGAGCAGCCAGCGCACGCTCAGCCCCTCCCGCCGGACCAGCTCGACCACCGCCTCCGGCTCGAAGCCGACGTCCACCACGGCGGTTTCGAGCGTCGCCGGGCAGGTGAGCACGTACGTGTTGTTCTCGAGCGGTCCGAGGTTCAGGGTGCGGTTGCGCAGCGCCATGTCAGATGACGTTGGCCTCGGCCAGCGTGCGCTGCGTGCGGAAGCGCTCGAGGGCGAGGTCCGAAAGATCCAGGCTCGGGCGGCCGTCCACGATCCATTCCGCGAGCTGCCGGCCCACGGCCGGCGCCATCATGAATCCGTGGCCGCTGAAGCCGTTGGCGAGCATCAGTCCCGCGACGCCCTCGGGCGGACCGAGGATCGCGTTGTGATCCGGCGTCGTCTCGTAAAGGCCGGCCCAGGCGTTGTTGATCTCGGCCGCCTCGAGCGCCGGGAGGCGCGTCATCGCCGGCTCGACGACCGATTCCAGGAAATCCCAGTTGACGCTCTGGTCGAACGACGGCGGCTCGTTCCGGTCGGCCAGGCCGAGCAGCAGGCCGCCGCTTTCCCGGTGCATGTACACGCCCGACTTCATGTCCACGATCATGGGCAGCGTGTCGCGCACGAACGGCAGAGGCGCGGTGGTGAAGCAGTGACGCCGGTAGGGAGCGACCGGCAGCTCGACACCCGCCCACGCCGCGACTCGCGCGGCCCACGCGCCGGCCGCGTTCACGACCATGGGAGTGGCGATCTCGCCCTGCGAGGTCCGCACTCCGGCCACCCTTCCGCCGTCCATGACGAGCCCCGTGGCCTCGACGCCGAACAGGAACTTCGCCCCGCGCGCGCGCGCCTGCGACTCGAAGCCGTGGGTGATCATGTGCGGGTCGCCGAGCCCGTCGGTCGGGCAGAAGGTCGCCCCGAGCACGCCGTCGAGGTTCAGTTCGGGCACGAGGGCGAGCGCGTCGGCGGGCGCCAGCGTGCGCGTCGGCACGCCCAGCGAGCGCTGGAACTCCGCCTGCGCCTGGAACGCGCGCCACTGCGCTTCGTCGGAGAGCAGGAACAGGTAGCCGACCGGCCAGAACGTCTCGCCGGTTTCCATGTCCCGGGCGAACGTCTCGAACGCCTTCACCGACTGCTGCGCGAGCCGGACGTTCACCGCCGTCGAGAACTGCTGGCGGATCCCGCCCGCGCATTTGCCGGTCGAGCCGGCGCCGGATTGCAGCTCGCGCTCGAGGACGACCACGCCCTTCACGCCGCGAAGCCCGAGGTGGTAGGCGATCGCCGCCCCGATGCAGCCCGAACCGATGACGACCACGGGCGCCGACCTGACGTCTCCGCTCACTTGAGCCTCCGGTAGGTTTTCTGCAGGAGCAAGGCGTCGTCCTCCATCGCGGGCGATTCGCTGACCACCCACCCCGAGACGCGCAGGTCCTTCAGGGCCCTGAGCAGTTCCCGCCAGCGGAACGAGGTCTCGCGCAGCGGTTCGTGCCGGCGCTCGCCCTTCGGTCCGTACTGGATGCCCGAGATGTGCACGTGCAGCCGCTCCAGGGCCGCGCGACCCAGCCGTTCCCCGATCGAGACCAGCGTGGCCGCGAAGTCGTCGTAGTGGTTGTGCTTTCCCAGCCCGCGGGCGTACTGGTGCGAGAAGTCCACGCACGGCTGCACGCCCGGGACCGCCGCGCTCCACGCCAGCACCTCGTCGAGCGACCCGGCCTGCGACGCCTTGCCGGTGAGTTCGGTGCGCACGTCGATCCGGGCGTCCAGTCTGCGGAGCGCGGCCGTGACCGCGCGCAACCCGCGCCGCACGCGCGTTCCGGCCTCCCGCTCGCCGAGCTTGCCGTAGAAGCCCGCATGGAAGCAATAGGACCGCGCGCCGCAACGGGAGCCGAGCCGCCCGGTCTCGATCAGGCGCGCGAGGCTTCGCTCGACGACCTCGGGTTCACCGCACAGGTTCACGTAGTAAGGCGCGTGCGCGGTCAGGCTCACGTCGTGCGTGCGGGAGGCCTCGGCGATGCGGTCCGCGGACTCGTCCGACATCCGGACGCCGTTGACCCACGCCATCTCGAGGTGATCGAGGCCCAGTTCGCGGGCCCGGGCGATGCCCGCGACCGTGCCCGGACGGACACTGGATCGCGGAATGCCCGAGGTGCCGAAGCGCAGCATCAGCGCTTGTAGCCGATCTTCCGCAGGAACTCGCGGCGCGCCTGTCTCGCGGACGCATCCTCGATTCCCCGGGGCCCTCCGCCGTCCACGACGCCGGCGACCCCCCGTCCCTGCTCCGTCTCGGCCACCAGCACCTGAACCGGATTCGCGGTCGCGCAGAAGATCGCGCACACCTCCTGGCACTGCTTGATCGCCGGCAGCAGGTTGATGGGGTACGCGCCGCGCAGCAGCAGCCAGAACGTGTGCCCCGCGCCGACCCGCGAGGCGTTGTCCACCGCGGCCGACACCAGTTCCTCGTCGTTGCCTTCGGTGCGGATCAGGCACGGGCCGGAGGCTTCGTTGAACGCGAGGCCGAACCGGGCGCCGGGGACGGTCGTGACCACGATCTCGGCGAGATCCTCGACGGTCTTGATGAAGTGCGACTGCCCCGCGACGACGTTGCAGTCGGCGGGAATCGTGAGCGGGACGGCGCTCAGGTTCATGGCGTCACCTCGCGTGCCGTTAGAAGGCCTGACCCGAGCCGAAAGAGTAGGCGGGCCCGCGCCGGCCGTCCACGGCCGGCGCGATCGGCCAGGCGATGTCGAATCGCGCGACCGCGTTCAGGGCCGAGTGCGGCAGCGAAACGCGCAGGCCGAAGCCGGCGTCGTGGTGCCAGCTCTCGCCGCCCGACCCCGGGCCGTAGGCGCGCGCCGTATCCCAGAAAACCGCCCCGCCGAAGGTCGCGAGTTGCAGGACGGCGCGCCTCAGCGTCCAGCGGGCCTCGGCGTTGGCCCGCCACAGCTGCGTTCCCGCGACTTCCTGCACCGGAAAACCGCGCAGTCCGGTGAGTCCGCCGGCGCTCAACTGGAAGTTGCGGGGCATGCGCCGGCCCGCCGCCCCCTCGACCGCCGCGACGAGCGCGGCGCCCGGCCGGGGTTGCACGATCCAGCGCACGCGCACGCGGGCGAAGGACTCCCGCAGCCCCGAACGCACGCGGGTGCGAAACTCGGTGCTCGCGAGCCCGAATCCGGCGGGGCCGCGATCCACCCCGGCGCCGAGGCGGCCGTAGAGCCAGCCTTCGTCCGCGCCGCTTCCGAAGGCGCGCGGCGCGACGCCCACGCCGACCTGCGTGAGCGTGCCGAGGTCGAAATCCTCCTCGCGATCCATGAAGTCCACGCCTCGGCGAACGCGGAAGTCGGGCCTCCAGAGCGTCACCTCCCCCTCCAGCCGGCGCAGGCGCAGCTCCTCCTCGGAGCCGCCGAACTCCGCCGGCGCGTCCGGCTCGAGGACGCTCACGCCGAGGCGCCGATCGTAGGCGCGGTACGTCGCCACGAATCGCTGCACCGTTCCGTCGGCCGCGCGGCGCCCCGTTCCCCAGCGCGCCTCGGCCATCTCCTCGCGCAGCGGAACCTGCGCGACCTCCTCGCCACGCGACCAGAGCTGGGCCTGCGAGACTTCGCGGCTCCACGCCCCACCGACCGTGATCGGCGCGTCGTCGGCCCAGAACGGCAGTCCGAACTCGGCGCCGTTGCGCTTGCCCGTGTCGCCGTTGCCGGTGAGGAAGCGCGCCCTCCAGTGCGTGCCCGCGATGGCGGGGTCCTCCACCCACAGGAAGCGCGAAATGCCCGCGGGCTCCTCGCGGTAGGTCGCGGTCACGGTGATGCCGAGCCCCGCCAGGTTGCGCTCGGTGAAGGCGAGCGAACCGTAGCGCTGGCCGCCGCCGCTCTCGAGCGTCGCCTCGGGACTCGTGGTCCAGTTGTCGTGCGTGGTCACGAGGACGTCCACCGAATCCGCGGAGCCGGCGACGGGCACTGCCACCACCGAGTCGGGCACGAGAAAGTCCAGCGCCCGGAGGCGTCGCTCGCTCTCGGCCCGCCGCCCGGCGGACCAGCGCGCTCCCGGGCGGGCGACGACCGCGGTGCGGATCGTGGACTCCCGGGTGCGCACGTGCAGGCGATTCGCCAGCGCGTAGAGCCCGCGCAGGCGGCCGGCCGGCAGCGGATCGAAGATCTCGAAGGCCCGCACCTCGACGCGACGAACGATCCGGCCGGTGAGCGTGTCGGCCGGCAGGTCGGCGGCGCGGGCCGGGCCGGCGCCGGCGAACACCGCGAGCGTCAGGACGGAAAGGCGCGCGGCGCGAGCGCGCCGCGCGCGGTTCCGACGCCCGTGCCCTTCAGCGGCGCGAGGCGCCAATGCGGTCGCGGGCGAGCCCGGCTTCGCTCGAAGCCGGGAAGCGTTTGACGAGATCCTCGAACGTCGCGCGCGCGTCGGCTGAGCGGCCGAGCCGCTCCTGGCTGAGCGCCAGCTTGTAGAGCGCCGCCGGGGCGCGGTCCCCCTGCGGCCAGCGTTCCCCGACCTTCGCGTACTCGGCCGCCGCGCTGTCGAACGCCGCCTGCGCGAAGAAGCATTCGCCGACGCCGTACTGCGCGTTGTCCGCGAGTTCGGTGTCCGGGAACTTCGCGAGGAACTCGCGATAGCCCTGCAGCGCGAGCGGGTAGCGACCCTCGGTGAGATCGCGGGTCGCGAGGTCGAAGAGTTGCGAGGGGCTCGGCCCGGAGGGCGATGCCGGCGCCGAGGTCGCCGGCGTGCCCGGCGCAGCCGTTCCGCCGGCCGCAGGCACGCTGCCGGCATCCGGCTGCGGAGCCACGGGCGGGCGCGAGGCTCCCGACCGCTCGCTCACCCGCGTCACGCGGCTCAGAACCTCGTCGAGACGTCCCTCGAGCCGCGAGACCAGGTCCGCCAGGTCGCGCTGTGTGGACGACTGCCGCGCCTGCGCGCTGAGGACGAGGTCGCGCTGCTCCCCGACTTCACGCCGCGTGTCCTCGATCAGGCGGGCCGCGACCGCGTCGTTCGCGCGCATCGTGTCCACCTGCGCTCGCAGGCTGTCGAGTCCCGAGCGCAGCAGCCCGAGCTGCGTCGTATAGCAGCCCGGGGTCAGCGCCGACGAACCGAGCAGCACGAGCACGGCGATCGCGCCCGCGCCACGCCGGAGGGGAGCCGCGGCCCCGGCGGGCGTCACCGAGAGAAATCCGCCCGGCGATTCTTCGCCCAGGCGGCCTCGTCGTGACCGTCGTCCACCGGCATCTCCTTGCCGTAGGAGATCGTCTTGAGTCGGGAGTCCGGCACGCCGGCGGCGATCAGATAGTCGCGGACCGCGAGGGCGCGCCGCTCTCCGAGCGCCTGGTTGTATTCGACGGTTCCGCGTTCGTCGCAGTTGCCGGCGATGGTCACGGTCCAGTCGGCATTGTCACGAAGCAGCCTGGCGTTGCGGTCCAGGATCGCGCGTGCCGCGTCGTCGAGCGCCGAGGAATCGAGCGCGAAGTGCACGGTCGCGAGGTCCGAGATCGAGGCCGCGGGAGTCGAAGGCGCGGGAGGCGTCGGCACGGGCGCGGGCGTCGAAGGCGTCGGCGCGGGCGTCGTGGACGGCGGAACGGGGGCGGTCTGGACCGGCGTCGTCTTCTTCGCGCAACCGGCTGCGAGGAGGGCCGCCGCCATCAGGGCGAGGGCCGCGAAGCGGATCGGGGCGAGACGCATGCGGGAACTCCTTCTCGGGCGATGCATGGCGGGCCTCAGGGCCGGACCTCGCCGGTGATGCGAGGGGACCATGCGGGTGAGAATGCCTTGCGGCCTCCAGTGTCGAGCTTCCTCGGCTCCGCCCCGTCGATGTCGCTGACCCACAGGGAACGGCTGCCGTCGCGGTTCGACGTGAAAACGAGGTGCCGGCCGTCAGGCGACCAGCGCGGGTTCTCGTTGCTGCCGCCGGTGACCACCGGCGTCGCGCCGCTGCCGTCCGGTCGGCACATCCAGATATCGAAGCCTGCGCCGGTTCGCGTCACGAACGCGATCCGGTCGCCCTTCGGGGACCAGGCCGGAGAGTCGGTGTAGCTCACGTCATACGTCAAGCGGTGCACGTTGCTGCCGTCGGCATCCATGACATGGACTTGTGGCTGGCCGGAGCGGTCCGAGGTGAAGGCGATCGCGCGCCCGGTGGGCGACCACGCGGGAGACGTGTCGATTCCCCGCGAATCCGTCAGGCGCTGCGGGGAGCCGCCGCGGGCGTCGAGCCGGTAGATTTCGGCGTTGCCGTCGCGGCTCAGCGTGCAGGCGATGCTCTGGCCGTCGGGCGAGTAGGCTCCGCTGGTGTTCAGCCCGGGCCGGCCCGAGACGAGGAACGGCTTGCGCTGCTCCGGCGACAGCACCCAGAGCTGCGGCCCCGTCCCGCCACGATAGGAAGTGAACAGCAGCAGCGAGGCGTCGGGCGCCCAGGCCGGCGACTGCACGATCGAGCCGTCCGCGGTGAGCGGATGGGCGCCCCAGCCGTCGGCATCCATCACCCAAAGTTCCTTCGCGCGGCCTTCCTGGGCGACGAACGCCATCTTCGTCGAGGCGACGCCGGGCTCGCCGGTGAACTGCATCACGATGTCGTCGGCGAACCGGTGGACGAGTTCGCGCCAGCGCGCGAGCGGACCGCGGTACTCGCGCGTGAGGATCGCCTTGCGGCTGGTCGCGTCCACGACCTCGCCCGCCAGGCGCACGGAGGCGCCGTTGACGGTCCATTTGCCGCCGATGTCGGCCTGGGCGGGAGGCGGCGCGAGCACGCCCGGGTCCCAGGCCTTCGCCACCTGGAACACCGCGGACGCCTGCAGGTCGGAGGCCAGCACCTCGTCCGCCTGAACGCTGCTCGTGCGCGCGTCGCGGTCGCCCGCCGGCGCGAGGGGCAGGCAGCGAATGGGCAGCCGGCTCGAGGCGCCCGAGCGGATGTCGAGGCGCACGTCCTGCGCCAGCGCCGCGGAAGCGAGCGCGAGCAGGGCGACCCACGGCGACAGCATCGCGAACGGAGAGATTCGCATCAGTCTCCCGAGTATTCGAAACCGAAGTGAATGCCGAGGTCGGCGCCCGCCCAGCCCAGCGGCAGCGGGGGCAGGTGACCGGTCACCAGCACCGCGCGGCGCGCGGACTGGTCGAAGTAATCGTTGCCGCTCGGGCGCTCCACGACCGGGGCGGTGATCGAACCGTCGCGCGAGACCCGGAAGTAGATCTCGGCGCGGGTGCCCGGCGGCAGGCCGGGCTGCGGCGTCCAGTTGCGCGCGATCAGCACGCGCACCTGCTGCAGGTAGTAGGCGAACTCGAAGTTGCTGGCGTCCACCGCCACCTGCCCGCGCATTCCGCCGCCGACGTCGGCGTAGGGCAGCGCCACCTTCGGTGCCGGCGCGGGGGTGGCCGGCCGCGCGGGCGCGGGAGGAAGCGCGTCCTCAGGCTTGCGCGGCTCGCGCTTCTTCGGCTTTTCGATGCGCACGCCCGGTTCGTCGGTCGGCGCCCGTTCGCCCGGCCGCGTCGCGGCCGGGGCCGCCGCCGCCGCGGGGGCGGCGGCCAGCGAGGCGTCCACCAGCGACACCTGGACGACGTCGGGGCCGGGCACGAGCACCGTGCCACCCGCGCGCCACAGCAGCACGACGGCGGCGAGCCCGAGGTGCACGGCGGCCGAGCCGGCGACCGCGCTCTTCATCGCGGCGTCCTCGGAGGTTCGGTGACGAGGCCGAGCTGGGAGACACCGGCGCGACGCATGCGCGCGATGTACTCGACGATGGTTCCGTAGGGCACGGCCTGGTCGGCCTTGAGGAAGACCGGGCGTTCGGCGGCGCGGGCGGCCACGAGGGCGGCCTCGAAGCCGCGCGCGGGCACGACCTTCTCCCCGACCGCCAGCGTCAGGTCCCTGCGGATGCTGACGATCAGGCCCTCGTGGACGTCGAGTCCGCGCGTGGAGACCTTCGGCAGGTCGATCTCGAGCCCGCCGGAGAGGAAGGGCGCGGTCACCATGAAGATGATGAGCAGGACCAGCACCACGTCCACCAGCGGCGTGACGTTGATCTCCGCCATCGGCCGGCGCCGGCCGCCCCCGGCGGCCATCACTTGAGCTGCGCCCCGAGTCGGCCGGCGAGGAACTCGGCCGTGAAGGAGGACGCGCGATTGCCCGCCTCGTGCAGCCGGCCGAGGCAATGGTTGTAACCGATGACCGACGGAATCGCGGCCGCGAGGCCGGCGATGGTCGCGATCAGCGCCTCGGCGATGCCGGGCGCCACCACCACGAGCGTCGCCGAGCCCTGGGCGCCGATGTTCACGAACGACACCATGACGCCCCACACGGTGCCCATCAGGCCGACGAATGGCGCCACGCTGCCGGTGGTCGCGAGGAAACCGACGTGGCGTTCGAGCGAGGCCACCTCCTCGTTGGCGGCCCGGTCCATGGCGTGTTGCGCGAGTTCCCAGCGGGCCGCGGGGCCCATGTGCTCGGACGAGTACTGCTCGAGCGCCTTCTGGCCGGCGAGCGCCGTGCGCGCCAGGACGCTGGCCGGATGCTGCTCGGCCACGAGCCGGCAGTCGGCGGCGTCGCCCAGGCGGCGGAACGCGGTGAGGAACGAGGCGTCCTGTCGCCGGGCCGTCGCGTAGAGCCGAAGCCGGTCCCAGAGGATCGCCCACGAATAGACCGACATGACCAGCAGCAGCAGCAACACGCCCTTGGAGAACAGGCTCGCGTGCGCGATCAGCGAGGGGATCGTGGAGCGGACCCCGCCCCCGAGCTGCAGAACGACGAAGGACATTTCCATCGGCTTCACCTTCCTTGTGAAGTCGGTCCGGACCCGAGCGGGCCGGTCGGGGTGGTGTCGGGAGAGCGTCGGCACGCTAGCACAGCGCGCCGCCGGCACCCAGAGCAAAGCGCGGCTCGGGGCGGCGGGCATTCACACCGCGCACACGCGCGACTCGCGCGGACCCGCGAGACACCCGCGAACCCCGCGACGAAGCGCGCGGCGGTCAAGTGCCTGAAAATTTCGCCGCTCCCGGGCGTGCGACACCCTCGCGAGGGTTTAGAGTCGTGTGTCGAACGGCCGAACACATCGTCGTCATCGCAGCGAAAGGACACGCCGTGCGGTCTCCAGCGCTCCCCCACCCGAAATCCATCGGCCTCGCCGTCCTGCTCGCGATCGGCGCTTTCGCGGTGCCCGCGGGCGCCGGCGACAACCACGCTCCCGCCTTCTCGGTCAAGAGCGTGGAGGGGCGTGCGGTGCGTTCCTCCGACTACCGGAACCGGCCCGTCATCGTGGACTTCTGGGCCACCTGGTGCGCCCCGTGCCGGGCGAGCATGCCGCACCTGAGCAGCATGCAGCAGCGTTACGCCAAACGCGGACTCGCGGTCATCGGCATGTCGGTGGACGAAACCGGGCCGGCACCGGTTCGGCGCTTCGCGCGGGACCTGGGCGTGCGGTTCACGATCGCGATGGCCAACGACGAAGTTCTCGACGCCTACGGCCCGATTCGCTCGATCCCGACCACGTTCTTCATCAACCGCAAGGGCGAGATCGTTCGTCGCGTCGTCGGCTACATCGACGGCGAGACGATGGAAGGCTACGTGCAGGAAATCCTTCCCTAGCGGCATTCGTACCTCCCGTCCCGACCCGACGCCCGCCCCTCGTACCCCGGCGGGCGTCTCCTCATTCCGGGAATCCGCGCGTCGGAGCGATGACCGCTCCCTCGAAAACGCACCGGGCCCCGCGCGTCGCGCGAGGCCCGGCCGATCTCCTGATGGTGCCCGGGGCGAGATTTGAACTCGCACGGGTTTCCCCATACGCCCCTCAAACGTACGTGTCTACCAATTCCACCACCCGGGCACGGATGTTCTCCCGCGGGCCGCGCGTCAGCGCGAGCCGCCCGCCGGCGACGGCGCAGGCGCCCCGCCCGACGGAGCCGCCCCCGGCACCGGCGTCGCGCCCGGGGACGACGGGACCGCCGCCGGAGCCGACTGGGCCGCCTTGCGGGCCTGCTGCTGGATCAGGCTTCGCTTCGCGCCGCTGCTGACCGTCCCGGTCGTCATCTTGGCCAGCACCAGCGAGGTGACGAAGAACGTCACCCCCAGCCAGACGGTGGCCTTGGTGATGAAGTCCGTGGCCCCGCGGCCGCCGAAGACCGTCTGCGTTGCGCCGCCGAAAGCGCCGCCGGCGAGCCCGCCCCCCTGACCCGACTGGACGAGGATGACCGCGACGAGCGCGAGGCAGACGATGAGGTGAAGCGCGAGTACGACGCCGTACATGCCGACCTCTGGAGAGGGATTCCTGGTTCCACGCCGCCGTGGCGCGGGAAGCGGGCGGAGAATCTAGCAGCCGTGCCGGAGGTCGTCAAAACCGCCGGCGACGTCCTCCGCGAGCGATCGGCGCCCCGCGGTCAGGCCCGGGACGAGGCGGCGGCCACGATCTTCCAGAAACCCGCCGCCTCCAGCGAGGCCCCTCCCACGAGCGCTCCATCGATCTCCTCCTCGGCGAACAGGGTCGCGGCGTTGCCGGCGTTGACGCTGCCGCCGTAGAGAATCGCGATCGCGTTCCCGGTTCCCGCCCCCACGACGCGGTCGAGCGTCGCGCGGATCACCCGGTGGGCCTCGCTCGCCTGTCCCGGCGTCGCCACCTTGCCGGTGCCGATGGCCCAGACGGGTTCGTAGGCGACGACCGTGGCGCGCGCCGCCTCCGGCGTCAGCCCCACGAAGGCAGCGGAGATCTGTCGGACCAGCACTTCGGCGGTGCGGCCGGACTCCCGCTCGTCCAGCAGCTCGCCCGTGCAGACGATCGGCATCAGCCCGTCGCGCTGCGCCGCGCGCAGCTTTCTCGCCACCTGCTCGTCGGTCTCGCCCATGGCGTGACGTCGTTCGCTGTGCCCGATCACGACGAAGCGGCAGCCCAGCGCCGCAAGCATCGGACAGGAAACCTCACCCGTGAACGCGCCGCGGGCTTCCCAGTGCGCGTTCTGCCCGCCGAGGTGCATGCCGCTGCCCTTGAGGGCCTCGCCCACGGCGGCGAGCGCCGTGAACGGCGGGCAGATCGCGACGGCGCATGCGACGGAAACCGGATCGGCGGCGCGCAGCGCGATCAGCTCGCGGGCCAGCGCGGCCCCCTCGGCCGGCAGCAGGTTCATCTTCCAGTTGCCGGCGACGAGACGTGGCCGGCGCGGCCATGCGGCGGACATCAGGCCCCCTCGTTCTCGAGCGCGGCGACGCCCGGCAGCACCTTGCCCTCCAGGAATTCGAGCGACGCGCCTCCGCCCGTCGAGAGGTGCGAGAACTTCTCGCCGAGCCCGCTCTCCTGCACGGCAGCGACCGAGTCTCCTCCGCCGACCACGGTCACGGCCCCCTGCTCCTTCAGGCCGGCCATCGCCCGCGCGACGCCGAGCGTGCCCGCCGCGAAGGCCGGCACCTCGAAGATGCCCATCGGGCCGTTCCACACGACCGTTCGCGCGTCGCGGAGCCGTTCGGCGAAGAGCTTCACCGTCTCGGGCCCGATGTCCACGCCCATCTCATCCGCGGCCAGCGCGCCGATGGCCTTCGGCACACCCGGCGCCGTGCCGTCGGGCGCGGTCGAGGCGACGCAGTCCACCGGCAGCACCAGGTCCACTCCCTTCGCCTTCGCCTGCCCGAGCACGGCGCCCGCCGTCTCGAGCCGGTCGTCCTCGACGAGCGAGCGGCCGACGGGGAGCCCCTGCGCCTTGAGGAACGTGAACATCATAGCGCCCCCCACGAGCAGGCGGTCCACGCGTCCGAGCAGCGCGGTGAGCACGTCGATCTTGCCCGAGATCTTGGCGCCGCCGAGCACCGCCACGAACGGGCGCGCCGGGCGCTCGAGCGCCCTGCCGAGATGCTCGAGCTCCTGCTGCATGAGGAACCCGGCGACGGCGGGCTTCAGGAACCGGGTCACGCCCTCGGTGGACGCGTGCGCCCGGTGCGCCGTGCCGAAAGCGTCGTTCACGTAGCTGTCGCCGAGCCGCGCGAGCTGCCCGGCGAAGGCCGGATCGTTCCTTTCCTCCTCGGGGTGAAAGCGCAGGTTCTCGAGCAGCAGCACGCCGCCGTCCTGCAGCGCCCGCGACGCCTGTTCGGCGGCCGGTCCGACGCAGTCGTCGGCCCACGCCACCGGCTGGCGAAGCAACCGCTCGAGACGCGTCCTCACCGGCTTCAGGGAGTACTTCGGATCCGGTCCGCCCTTCGGGCGGCCGAGGTGCGAGATCAGCACGACCCGCGCGCCCTTCTGCAGCAGGTAGCGGATCGTCGGCAGCGCCGCGACGATGCGGGTGTCATCGGTCACCTCGTCGCCCCTCGTCGGGACGTTGAAGTCCACCCGAACGAGCACGCGCCTGCCGGCGCAGTCGAGATGCCGGACCGACTTCTTCGCGAACGCCGTGTTCGTGACGGCCATGGGTCTCACCTCCTCACGCCATCTTGAGCAGCGCGTCCACCACCCGGTTCGAGAAGCCCCACTCGTTGTCGTACCAGGACATCACCTTCACGAGATCGCCGTTCATGACGTTCGTGGACAGCGAATCGAAGACGCTGCTGGCGGGGTTGCCGATGACGTCGTTCGAGACGATCGGATCCTCGCAGTACTCGAGGTAGCCCTTGAGGGCGCCCTGCGACGCCGCCTTCATCGCGGCGTTGACCTCCTCCTTCGTCGTGGCCTTCTTCACCTTGACGACCAGGTCCACGAGCGAGCCGTCCTGCACGGGTACGCGCACGGCAAGGCCGTCCAGGCGGCCCTTGAGCTCGGGCAGCACCTCGCCGATCGCCTTGGCCGCGCCGGTCGAGGTGGGAATCATGTTCATCCCCGCGGCGCGCGCGCGGCGCAGGTCCTTGTGCGGCAGATCGAGGATGTTCTGGTCGTTCGTGTACGCGTGGATGGTGGTCATGAAGCCGTGCTCGATGCCGAAGGTGTCGTTGAGCACCTTGGCCACCGGCGCGAGGCAGTTCGTCGTGCACGAGCCGATGCTGAAGATCCGGTGCTTCGAGCGGTCGTACAGGCTGTCGTTGACGCCCATCACGAAGGTCAGCTCCGCCCCCTTGCTGGGCGCCGAAACGAGCACGGACTTCGCGCCCGCCGCCAGATGCACCGCCGCCTTCTCGCGGTCCGTGAACCTGCCGGTCGCCTCGAGCACGATGTCCACGCCGAGCGCGCCCCACGGCAGTTTCGAGGGGTCCTTCTCGGCGGTCACCGGAACGGCGGCCGAACCGAGGTGGAGTCGGCCGTCGGCCGACTGGCTCGGGATGCCGTGCCAGACCCGATGCACGGTGTCGAACTTGAGCAGGTGCTGGAGCGTGTTCGCGTCGGTGAGGTCGTTGACGTGCACGAATTCGATCGGTGATTTGCGGGCGACGGCGGCCCGGACCACGAGGCGTCCGATGCGACCGAAACCGTTGATGGCGACTTTGAGGGCCATGGATCTCTCCTTGGGAGTGCGAGCGGCGGCCTGCCCGCTGCAGGGGACCTTGCCGGATGCGATTGCTGCGGTGCCGGGGAGCCGCGCGGCGGCGCGAGCCCGCTCCCGCCGGGCCGCGACGAAGGCGCCGGATCGAGCCGGTCGCACCCCGGGGAGACGGCGGGTCGCGCCGGGCCATGCGGCCCTTACGACGCCAGGGTCGGCAACGTGCTCGCGACCGCTGGCGGGCCGCGTTCACGGCGCCGGGATGAACGCGAGCGGACTATGCCCAAGCTCCGGCTCGAGGGTCAAGGGACGCCCCGGTTGCGCGGCGATCCAGGGACACGGCGGGTCGCCGGTCCCTCTCGCGGCCGCGAGGGCTACTCCGTCGAGTAGCGCAGCCGGTAGATTCCCGTGCCCTGCTCGTCCACGAACAGGAACAGCAGGCGCCGCCGGGAGCGTCCCCGTGCTTCCTCGCGCGGGTCGGCGTCCGGCGGGAGCGGAATGTCCCCTTCGTAGATCCAGACCTCGAACGGCCGCATGTCGCCGCCGAGTCCTTTCTGCTGCACGTCGGTGGGCTGGCGATCCTCGGTGTCGAGGATCTGCTGCAGCTGGCGCTCGAGCGTGGACTCGCCGGCGGGTATGACCTGCCGGAGGATCTCGGACGGTTCGCCGTAACGGATGTAGACGCGACCCATGTCGCTGAACATGCCGCGCTCGAGGCCGGTCCGCGTGAAGTTGGCGTTCGCGTATCGGATTCGTGCGCGGAACGTCTCGAGCGCCTCGTTGAGCGCCGTCTCGGGGGTCGGATCGCGCCTTCGCCAGAACTCTTCGAGATAGGCTTCCTGTTCACCGGGATGCATGCGCACGAACTCCTCCTCGGCGCCCGACTCGAGCAGGAAATGCACCTCGTCGTTGGCCTCCGCGGCGCTGCGCAGCCAGGTGTCCGGCTGCCAGCCGATGCTGAACCGTTCGCGTCGCATCAGGGCCTTCGCATCGCCCTCCTGCCATGCCTTGAACTCGAGCTCGTAGCCCCCGGCGGGTTCGCCCGAGAGGTCGAACGACGCCTCGGCGTCGAGAAACCGTCCGGCGGTCGCGGTGCTCTCCCGCTGGGCGACGCCCCCGCCACGGGCGTCGTAGACGCGGGCCACCCAGTGCCAGGGACGCAGGTCGCCCGCACGTCCCCGCACCTCGAAGCCGGCGAGGAGTTCCTCGGCGAACAGGCCGTAGAGCCGGTCGGGATTCGGCACGCGTGTTCGCCCCCCCCGCTCGAAGATCGCGCCCTGGGCCTCGCCCACGCGCGGCCAGAAGAATTCGATCTGCGAGGCGTCGCGGCCCTCCTGCGGCCGTGGCACCTCGAACTCCCCCGAGAGCTCGCCCTGCTCGTGCGGTTTTCCGGGGAGCAGCGCCGGTCGGTGCGAGTGAAGGTCCGTCAGCTTCGCGGTCACCCGGCACGGGCCGCTCGCGGCGGGAAAGCGCAGGACGAGCACGCGACCGATCCCACCCGCGCTGTCTCCCGGGAAGATGCGGAACTCGCGGGAGTCCTGCTGGACCCTGGCGCCGTATCTGCCCCGCACCCGGACTTCCGCGAGCAGCCTCGCCTCCCCCGAATCGTCGCGCGAGAGCTGCGCCAGCGTCGCCGGAGGCACGCGCAGGAGGATGTCGAGCGAAAGCCCGGAGCTGTCGGGTCGGACGCAGGTGTCGAGCGTGAAGCCGACCCGGCCGCCGATCCTCCACGGCGGGGGCCCTTCCATCCGTTCGGCGGCTCCCGCCGGCTCGCGCAGGGCGCACGCGAGCAGCAGCACGGCCGCAAACGCCGACCGGCGCGCTCCCGCAAGGAAGCGCGCCGGCCAGCGAGCGGATCGGAAGGGCGCCATGTTCACCGCGTGGTGGCGCCTCTAGAACTGGAACTTCAGCGAGAAGCGGTGCGCCGCGCCGAGGTCCTGCATGTCGGTGTAGGCGTAGTCCACGTCGGCGACGCCGGCGACCGACACCGGGAAGTGGAATCCCACTCCGCCCGCGAGCGCCTCGGTGTCGTGGTTGATGTTGTAGCCGCCACGCACGAACAGGTAGCGGCGGAACGAATACTCCGCGCCGACGTTCATGCGCTCCGAGTTGTCCGGCGGGTGCGAGAACTCGAAGGAGCCGATCAGCTTCTGATCCGACGACGACATCAGTGTCGCCGAGGTGCCGACCCGGAAGATGCCCGGGATGCGCGCTTCACGATCGATGAACTTGATCTGCGAGCCGATGTTCTGGATCGCCATGCCGATCTTCATTCCCGCGGTGCCGACGTCGTAGAGCGTGCCGATGTCGAAGGACGTGGTCTGCTGGCTCAGGTCGGCGAGGCCTTCGTGGATGAAGTTCGCCGTCACGCCGGCGCTGAACTTGTCCGTGAACGACCGCGCGTAGGTGAAGCCGAAGGCCATCATGCCCGCGTCGAACGTGCGGCCCGTTCCGTACGGCTGGTACGCGGTGGTTTCTTCCATCGGCTGCATGGTCAGCGCCCGCGCGTGCAGGCCGAACGCGCCGGGGATCTTCTTCATGTGGAAGACGTACCCGACCTGGTCGAAGTTCATCTCGGCCGGCCAGTTCGCGTGGTTCAGCGACAGCTCCGAACGGTCCGCGTCAATGCGCGCGATGCCGGCGCAGTTGTAATACAGCGCGGTGGCATCGTCGGCCACGGCGACGAAGGCGCCGCCCATCGCCGCGCCGCGCGCGCCGACGCCGATCTTGAGGAACTGCCCGTCGAAGGTGCCCACCTTCTCGAAGATGTTGGCGGACAGCGCCAGTCCGGGCACCAACAAACCCGCCAGGCCCGCTGCCGCGATCAGTCTCTTCACGATTCTTCCTCCTTGCACTCGCCGCTAGCGGATGATGACGAACTTGCTGCGGTAGATGACGGAACCGCCCACTTCGACGGTGTACAGGTAGATTCCGCTCACCACGTCCTGGCCGTTCCTCGAGATGAGGTTCCAGCGGGCCTGGCCGTCGTCGGGCGTGTCCTGCTGCCGGTTGTACCCCGGGTGCTTCACGCCCTGGTCGTCGGTGGCCTCGCCGCGGACGGATTCGTTGACGGCGTCCTTGGCGCTCAACTCGGTCACGAGGTCGCCGGACACGGTGAAGATCTTGATGCGCCACTCCTCCCGGGGCAGGCCGTAGAAGTCGATGTGCGTGCCGGTGGGATCGGTGGCGTTCGGGGTCAGGTCCCAGGACGACGGGCGGTCCTTGATCAGCCGCGCGCCCCGGTACGGATTCGGCACCACCCAGACCTTCTTGCCGTTGTTCACGACGTCGGACCGGACCTGCGGCGTCACGCCTTCGGCTTCGACCGCGGCGCGACGACTGCCCAATTCGGTGATTCCGTCTCCGGAGCCGGTCGAGTCGAAGGCGGTCACGGAGTAGAAGTACAGGAAGCCGTTCTTCACTTCCCGGTCCACGTACCGATACCGGCCCACCGGGTACTTGATCCGCTCCGTGGTCGGACCGGTGGACTGCCCGTTCAGCCAGCCCGACGCGGTCTGGCACTCCGGCCAGCCCCTGCACAGCACCGTCGGGTCGGGATGGATCACGCTGCCGTTCTGGCGGTTGAAAAGGTCGCCGTACTGAAGGCAGATGCGCTCGTAGGCGTTCTTCTGCGGCACGAAGACGAGGGGGCACAGCGTGTCGGCCGCGGTGCACACGCCGGCGGTGACGCTCTCGGGCGGGCACTGGCCGACCGATCGGTTCGACGGCGCATAGTCGAAGAGCCGGTACTCGGCGAGCAGCGTCCAGTCGTCCTCGGCCGGGCCGGCCGAGCCGACGGGTCGGAGCCAGTTCGAAACCTTCCAGACCCGGTAGCCGCGGAAATCGAACTGCGCCGACTTGGGGTCCACCGACGTCTCGGAGAGGTTGTCCCAGGCGACCGTCACCTGGCCGTCACCCGCAGGCGGGAAGCGGCGGTCCGGGTTGTCGGAGTAGTTGTAGCCGACGGACAGGTTCGTCGCCGGGCTCGGCGGCGGCGCCTCGGCCAGCCACGTCCGGTGGAAGAGGCCGATGCCCTTGGCGAAGTCGTACGCGCCGGTGCAGTAGTCGCAGTCCATGTCGAAGCACTCGTACTTGCGGTCTCCGACCAGCCGCTGGGCGATGTCGTGGCAGTCCTGAAGCGAGATGAGCTGCCCGGGGGGCGCCTTGACGCAGTACTCGCGGCCGTGGAAGTCGGGCACCGGAATCCACGGCGTCTGGTCGTACTTGCCTTCGAACGCGACCTGCGCGGCGTAGGCGTTCGCGAGTCCGGAGTAGGAGTCGAGCAGGGCCGGGGTGTCCTCGGCGCTCACCACCTTCGTCGTCGGATCGGCGGCGAGCGCGTAGGCGGCCAGGTAGCGCTGCAGGGAGCCGTCCTGCCACCGCGCCGGGGCGACGCCGATTCCCATGACGACGCTGATCATTCCGTTGTTCGGCCAGTGCCGCCACGGACCGATCGAGGAGTAGTCCGTGTAGTCGCCCTTCTGGTCGCCCGTCGGCAGGTTGATGAACCCGGTCTCCGGATCGATGTTCTCGCTGCCCGACATGAACTCGAAGCGCTGCTGGTCGATCGTCGGGTTGCCGCCCTGCTGGTACGGCGTGCCGCCCGTCCAGGATCGGAACGCACGGAAGCCGACCTTGGTGGGCCCGCTGATGCCGAGCGGATCGATGCTGTGGCTGATCAGGAAGATGCTGGGCGCGCCGGGCGTCTTGTTCTCGTCGCCGTCGTCGTCGGCCAGCGAGAAGCCCTGGATCCGGACCTTGAACTGCGGGCACAGCGGCTGGCCGTCAAAGTCGTCGCCCAGCGGCGCGTGCGAACTCGGTCCCTGGTAGCGGCCGTCGTCGAGCTTCGTCTTCACCCAGAAGTCGCCCTGCGGGTAGAACGGAATGTTGAAGTCGTCGGAGAAGTAGTCGGCCTTCTCGAGCGGACCGCAATCCATGTCGGAACGGAAGCCGACATAGACCGAGTCGAGTTCGTGGCCCGAGCGGTTGTAGATGTCCCACTGGACGATGTTGAAGTCGGTGTATCCGGGAATCGAGTAGGCCCACGCGGACTGGCGCGCTTCGAGCCCGAGCGGCACGTGGCGCTCGCTGGCGGCCGCCTGGATCGCCTGCTGCGTATCGTCGCGGATCACGCACGACCACATCATCTGACCGACCGCGCCGAAGTCCTCGTCAATGCGACCGTCGCCGTCGTTGTCGCGGCCGTCGAGGAAATCCTCGTCGATTCGCGGGTCCCCGGTCAGCGGGTCGATGTCCGTGTCGTCGTTGATGAACCGGCCGCCGTTGATGATGCCGTCGTACGAGCGGTACATCCGGTCCTCGGGATCGAGCGTCGCGGGCCGCCACTCGGTGTTCAGGCTCACGCGCCGCACCGCGGTCGGGTCGGAGGCGAGCGGATTCACGGCGGCCACCGCGAGCCCGAGGTAGTTCATGTACTCGATTCCCGACGGCCCCGGCCACTGGCAGGAGGGGTCGCTCGAGACGTTGGTGAACGGATTGCCCACCAGCCCGTAGTTCGTGACCTTCATGAACACGTTTCCGACCGTCAGCACGGCCCCGGGCCCGAAAATGTCGGGAATCGCCGCCGGACGCGCGCCCGGCTTGCCGCCCGGCGTGGCGTTCTGGTACGGACCGACCTGGTATTCCTTTTCGAGCTCGAGGAGATCCTGATACTCCGGATCGCCTTCGCGCATCCGGGCCAGCGCGGGCGTCGCCGCGGTCACGAGGGCGGCCAGCACGAGCGCCGCGCCCGCGATCCGGTGGGTGGTTCGGTTCATGTGTCTCTCGCTCCTTCGCGAAACCCGGTACTAGAAGGTGACGCTGATGCCCATGCGCACGGCGCGGCCTTCCTCGAAGACCCGCGGATCGCGGACCGGCACCCAGTCGAGAACGTTGTCGCCGTTGATGTCCTGCAGGTAGGCGCCGCCCGCACGACCCGTCTCGGTGTAGTAGATGGTGTAGTCGTCACCGGCCGCGTTGACGTAAGGGTTCGGGAACGCCCCCTGGCTGAGTCCGCTGATGTTCTTGGCGCTCAGGACGTTTCTCGCGTCCACGAACAACGTCACGTTCTGGCCCCAGACCCGGTAGAACTTGTCGCCGTCGATCGTCAGCCGCGACTCGGAAGGCAGGCGGCGCGAGTTGTTCAGAACCGGGTCGGGACGGCGATCGTTGCGGAACGCCGGCGTGAACGGGAAGCCGGAGCCGTACGACCACAGGAGCCGGAAGCCCCACTTGCCGGGATCGCGCACGGTGGCGTTGATGTTCACCGTGTTGCGCTGGTCCCAGTCGAGCGCCTGCTCGGAAATGGGCAGGTACAGCCGGCCGCCGTTGAAGAACTGCAGCGCCGAGTTCGGGTCCGACGCGACACCGGTGGCGATCGAGTAGGTGTAGCTGATGTCGGCCGAGAACTTGTGGCTGAAGGCCTTGGACAGGCTGGCCTCGAAGCCGCGCGCCGACGCGTAGTCGCCGTTGAAATACACGTTCACCAGGTTGCCGAACTCGTCGCGCTCCTGGCGCACGGTGATCAGGCCGTAGATGTCCTTGAAGAACACCGAGAACGTCCCCGAGATGTCCTTCGAGAACAGGTGCTGCACGCCGGCCTGGTAGGCGATGTTGGTTTCCGGCTCGAGGTCGGGATTGCCGCGGACGTTCACGGTCGAGTTGATGCCGCGGTTCTCGAAGATGTACGTGCGGGTCGGCGTCTGGTAGGTCCAGCCGTAGTGGAAGCTCAGCACATCCCGGTCCGAAACCGGGTAGGCGATGCCGAGGCGCGGGCTGAACTGCTGCTTGAAGCGCCGGCCGCTGCGCAGGTAGATGCTCTCGATCTGGTCGCCGGGCGAGAACAGGTCGAAGCGCACGCCGGCGTTGAGGACGAGGCCCTCGAACTCCCACCGGTCCTGCAGGTACGCGGCTCCTTCGGGGTTGTAGTTCACGAAGTCCGAGCGCGTGCCGCCCGGCAGGCCGTTGGATTCGGAGTTGGGCGAAAACAGCGAGAGGTTCTGGACCCGGTTGTACTTCGCCTCGATGCCGGTCTTCCACGTGTGCTGCTTCCAGCGGCGCGTGGAGAAGTCGGTCTTGAGGTTGTAGACGTTGGTCTGGCGCTTCAGGTACCGCGGGTAGTCGCCGTGCGTCGCGAAGTACGGGTTGTTCTCCGTTCCGAACACCGTGTTGCCGCTCCAGTAGAACGGGCTCTGGATGTCGTACTCCCAGGGCGCCTTGCGACCGACGGACGACAGGGTGTTGAACGTCAGGCTCGAAAGTCGGGTGGTCCACACGCTCTTGTCCGACACCTGGTTCGTCCACACCGCCGTGAGCTGCTGGAAACGGTCGTCCGTCGTCGGAATGTGGTCCGGCATGTTCACGTACTGGTAGGTCGAGTCGGTGCGGGTCGCCGACCATCCCCCGTAGCGCGGGGTCAGCCTGTCCGGCTGCCCGATCGCGCGCGTCGTGTCGTACAGCACCTGCACGTAGCCGCGGCGGCTCCACATGTGGTTGTACGGCGTGCTGATCGTGCGGTTGTTGATCGTCTCGAAGGTGACCTTGTTCCGGGGATTCGCGCGGTAGGCGAGCTTGAAGTTCGTGTTGACCTGGTTGCTCTGCCGGTTGCCCACCTGGATGAAGTCGAGCAGCGTGCGCGTGGGCTTCGTCAGCGACGAGCGCAGGTACGTGTCCTGGAACGTGCCTTCGTAGGTCGCGAAGTAGGTGAGGTTCTTGATCGGCGTGGGCCCGCCGAAGCCGAAGGTGAACCGGTCGAAGTTGTCGAAGGTCTTGGTCGGGTCGCCGTAGCGGTCGGTGTCCCAGCGGACTTCCCCGCCGAACCGCTCGCCACCCTCCTTCGTGCTGACGCTGACGACGCCCGAGAGGGCGTTGCCGTACTCGGCGTCGAAACCGCCCGAGAGCACGTCGGTGCCGGCGACGGCCAGGCTCGCGATGCCGGCGTTGCCGCCGAACGCGGGATCGGTGGCCTCGACGCCGTCGAACTGGAACTTCACCTCGCCGCCCCGGCCGCCCCGGAAGTGCAGTTCCCCGCCCTGCGCGACGATGCCGGCCTTGGTCGCGATCGCCTGGCTCAGGTTGTCCACCGGGATCTCGCGCAACTTCTCGGCCGAGATGCTGGCCTTCGTGCTGGACGACTTGGTGTCGATGCGCTTCTCGGCGCGAACCTCGATCTCGTCGATCTGCTTCACGACCTTCTGGGCGCCGACCGTGAAATGGACCGTCGAGGTCGCGCCGGCGTTGACCTGCACCTGCTGGATGACGGGGTCGTAGCCGGTCGCCATCATCTTGACCTGGTAGCTGCCGACCGCGACGCCGGGAATCGAGAAGTTGCCGTTCTCGTCGGTCATGGTCCCCAGCCGCGTGCCGAGGATGATCACGTTGGCGTAGGCGACGGGCTGACCCTTCTCGGTCACCTGCCCCGCGACCTTTCCGACCGCGGCGGCCGGCGCGCCGGCCGGAGCGGGAGTCGCCGGTCGGGCCGGAGTGCCGGTCGCGGGCTTCTGCTGGGCATGCGCGGGGAGCGCAAGCGCCAGCACGAACGCCGTGACCCACGAGGTCACGAGGACACGCCTGGCGTTAGTCAGCATGGGACTCGACCCTCATCGTGAAGACCACTTGACGGTTGTTGGAAAAATCCGTCACAAGGTGCCAACTCCGAAAGAATGTGTCAACGCATTTCCCGGGCTCAACTCGTTCGCGAGCCGCGGGTTCCACACGCGGAGCGGGAACCACGTTCGAGGCCGGCGGAGCCATTGAGTGACGTCGGCGCGGTAAGTAGGGTCGCGGCGGTCCATCTCCTGCCTGCGATCGGGGCACCCTGGGGACACGAACGTTTACCGTTCGCGGCGGTGCCCACCGCCCGGTCGCCACGTACTATCGAGAAGCCCCGGCCAAACGTCAACGAGTTTTTTCGTCGGGTCTGCCGGCGCCCGTTCCGCCGGATCAGAAGTCCCAGCGCACCTGACTCGAGACCCGCTGCCGCGTGCCGTGCGCCAGGGTCGGGTCGCCGAAATCGCTCTGGTGCCAGGCGAAGGTCCACGCGCCTTCGAAGCTCCACGAGGTGCCGCTCGGGTGCACGCCCAGCCCCATGCTCGCGGAGTTTCCCTTGAACTCGTTCTGGCGCACGAAGTCGTCCCGGTCCCACCAGCGGTAGCCGTAGCCCAGCCGGCCCGTCAGCATGTTCGTGCACGCGTACTCCAGCCCCGCCCGAACGTCCCAGGCGAGCGACCTGGGCCCGAGTCCGGAAATCCATTCGTCGTACAGGTCCCTGGACCAGTGGAACTCGGCGCCCAGGAGGGTCTTCCTTCCCCGCAGCGAGGCGCCGACGCCATAGCCCCAGGCGTACTCGCGGATTTCGTTGGCGACGACGCTGTCGGGCATCGCCAGCGAGTCGGCGTTCTGCCGGTAGTAGACCTGGTTGAGGAACCGGTTGAAGGAAGTCGGATCGCTGTTGTCCGGCGGGGTGATCCCGACCTTGCTCGCGCGAGTCCAGAAGCCGCCGCCCAGTTCGAGATTGCCCGCGGTGACGCGCACGCGGCTCCTGAGCGCGGATCCCTCCTCCTCGCGCTCGAGCAGCTTGCCGCGGCCGACGAGCGGGTCGGCGCCGACGCCGGCGGAGATCGTGAAATACCAGCTCTCCTCGGAGTTCGCCCGCCAGGCGCGTCCGTCCACGCCGTATTCGATCGCCTCGCCGAGCCGGCCGATGATCGAGGCCTGGCCGATCGTGTAGGGACGCTTCTCGCGCCGCTCGGCCGAGTAGCGGTCGGAGTTGTTCGAGCCTTTGATCCGCTGATCCACGGCGTCCATCCCCAGGGCCAGCACGGTGCCGGTCCCGAGCGCGTACGAGAGCCCTGCTCCGATTCCCGACGTGTTCACGCGGTACTCGTCGGGGACGAAGAAGACCGGCGTGGGCACGGTCGTGCCATCCAGGGACAGGAACTGGCCGTTCGGGTTCGTCGTGATCGTGCGGTACTGGTCGAGCTGATGCTCGCCGCCGAAGCGAAGACGCAGCGCGTAGCGCAGCCTGCCCCCGCCGAAGTAGGGAAACGCGCCGTTGAAGATCGGCATGATCTCCGGCAGGCCCACGGCCCGCCGCTGTTCGAGTCCGTCGGAATACGGCGCGTCCCTGCGAAGCGAGTTCAGCACGCCCACCGCGCCGTAGGCCGAGGCTTTGTGGTCCCTGTAGAAGGACTCGAACTGCAGGCTGGTCGTGCGGCCGGCGAGATGCTGGCGCTCACCGAAACCCGTGGGCATGCCGTGCACGTCCGAAGCGGAGCCGGCCGACGGCCGGATCTCCATGCTTCCGGTCGAGTCCTGGCCGAAGGCGCCGAGCGGGCTGTTCGCGAAGTCCCAGAGCGTGATCCGGTTGTCGCGATCGGGAATCACCAGCGAAAGTCCGCCCATGCCCTGCAGGCGCGGGCTGCGGGCCACGTCCGTCACGAGGTCGAGCGAGCGAAGCGCCGGATCGTAGAACTGGGCCCTCGCGGCTCCGGCCACGAGGGCGGCGGCAGCGAGGCCGAGGGCAAGCGCTTTCGTCAGAACCCTGCGTGACGGGCTCATGGCACTCCTTTCAACCGATGGACGCGAGGACGGACGTCACCGTGCGGACGGTGGACGGGCCCACCATCCGGTGAGGGTCACGCACGGTCAACGAACGGTGCGGAACAGGGAGCGGGATACTAGGGACGCGCGCGCGAGGGTGTCAACGGTGGAGTCGCGCGACCCCGTCGCCCGCGACGCGGACGCCCCGGGCCAGAGACACAGGGATGGCCTTCGAGCCAGAAACGCCAGCGACGATCGAGCCCGACCCGGATCCCGACGCGCACGCCCGCGACCACCCGCCTGCCCGTGCGCACGGGCGCGGCCGCGGTCACGCGCAGGGGGCCGTGCACCAGGTCGAGACCGCTGTGCTCGCGCGTCAGCCCGAGCGCCTTCGCGACGCAGCCCGGGCCGCGCATGAGACGTTCGGTTTCCCGGATTCCGCGCCGCTCCCGGGCCAGAGCCAGCCCTTCGAGCGGTTCCAGCGCCCGCACCAGGACCGCGGCCGCCGTGCCCGTTCGTCCGCAGACGATGTTCAGGCAGTGGTGCATTCCGTAGGTGAAGTAGACATACGCGTGGCCCGCGGGCCCGAACATCACCCGGGTGCGCGGCGTCTCGCCCCGAAAGGCGTGGCTCGCCGGGTCGCTTTCGCCGCGATACGCCTCGACCTCGACGATCCGGCCGGCGACGCGCTCGCGCCCGAGATCACACTCGAGCACCCGGCCGAGCAGCGCGCGCGCCACGACCACCGGATCGCGGGCGTAGAACGCGCGCGGCAGCGGCCGGGACGCGCGCCGCGACGTCAGTGCGCCTTCTCGGCGCCGACGCCGAGGCGGCGCAGCGGCTCCATCATGGACGCCTGGATCTCGGCGAGGCGTTCCGGAGTCCGCGCCTCGAAGCGCACGACGACGACCGGCTGCGTGTTGGACGCGCGCACCAGGCCCCAGCCGTCGCCGAACTCGACGCGCGCGCCGTCAATGTCGATCACCCGGTAGCGGCCGGCGAACTCCCGCTTCATCTCCTCGGGGATCTGGAACTTCCGCTCCTCGGGGCACTCGAGCCGGGTCTCGGGCGTGGAGCAGTACTGCGGCAGGCTGGCGACCAGCTCGTCGAGGCTCCGGCCGGTCGAGGCGACGTAGCGCAGCAGCCGCCCCGCCGCGAACAGCGCGTCGTCGAAGCCGAAGAAGCCCTCGTTGAAGAACATGTGCCCGCTCATCTCGCCCGCGATCGGGGCGCCGGTCTCGTGCAGCCGCTTCTTGATCAGCGAATGGCCGGTCTTCCACATCACGGGCCGGCCGCCGTGCGCGGCGATGTCCTCCGCCAGCGCCTGCGAGCACTTCACGTCGAAGATGATCTCGGCCCCGGGCACGCGGGCGAGCACGTCGCGCGCGAACAGCGCCAGCAGCTGGTCGCCCCAGACGATGCGTCCCGAGCCGGTGACCGCTCCGATGCGATCGGCATCGCCGTCGAATCCGATGCCGAAGTCGGCGCCCGTTTCCGCCACCTTCTTCTGCAGGTCCACGAGCAGCGCCGGGACCGTCGGGTCGGGCAGGTGGTTGGGAAACGTGCCGTCCAGCTCGGCGAACAGCGGGTGCACCGTGTGACCCATGCGCTCGAACACCTGCGGCACCACGGTGCCCGCGCAGCCGTTGCCGCAATCCATGACCACGCGCAGCCCCCGCGGGCTGCGGCAGCGCTCGATCAGCATCGCGCGGTACTCGTCGAGGATCGGCCGGTCCGACCAGCCTCCCTGCCCCGAGTCGAGATCGCCCGAAGCGATCCTCTCCCGCATCTGCTGGATCTCGGCGCCGTAGAGCGGCAGCTTCCGCTTCGTCATCTTGAAGCCGTTGAACTCCGGCGGATTGTGGCTGCCGGTGATCTGCATGCCTCCGTCCAGGCCGCGGGCGGCGACGGCGTAATAGAGCGCCGGCGTCGGCACCGTGCCGACGCGCTCGACGTGCAGCCCGGCGGCGAGCATGCCCCTCTCGGCCGCGGCGGCGAGCCGCACGCTGCTCGGCCGCACGTCGCGGCCGAGGGCGGCGCGTGCGCCGCCTTCGCGGCGCAGAATCGTCGCGAAGGCCCGCCCCACGGCTTCCGCCGTCTCGTCCGTCAGCTCGGTCGCGTGCAGTCCTCGAATGTCGTACTCGCGGAAGATGTGGCCGGGGATCATGCGTTCTCCTTGCTCGGCTGCTGGGCCTTGAGCCACGCGTCGATGAACGGATCGATGCCGCCGTCCAGCACCCCGTGCACGTCGCCGATCTTCGTCTCGGTGCGGTGATCGTTCGCCATCGTGTAGGGCTGCAGCACGTACGAACGGATCTGGCTGCCGAAGTCGATGTCCTTCTTCGGGCCGGCGAGCGCGTCGGTCTTGGCCCGGGCCTCCTGCTCCTTCAGCACGAACAGGCGCGCCATGAGGATCTTCATGGCCGCGTCCTTGTTGCGGTGCTGGCTGCGTTCGGCCTGCGACTGGACGACGATCCCGCTCGGCAGGTGCGTGATGCGGACCGCGGACTCCGTCTTGTTGACGTGCTGGCCGCCCGCGCCGCCGGCGCGCATGGTGTCGATGCGCAAATCGCCGGGCGCGATCTCGACCTTGATGGTGTCGTCCAGCATCGGCAGCACCGAAATGCTGGAGAACGAGGTGTGCCGGCGCGCGTTCGCGTCGTAGGGCGAGATGCGGACCAGACGGTGCACGCCCGACTCGGCCTTGAGATAGCCGTAGGCGTATTCGCCGTCGATCTCGAGCGTCGCGTCCTTGATGCCCGCCTCGTCACCGGCCTGGTAGTCGAGGATCGAGACCGGGTAGCCCCGACGCTCGGCCCAGCGCTGGTACATGCGCATGAGCATTTCGGCCCAGTCCTGCGACTCGGTGCCGCCGGCGCCGGGATGGATGATCACGATCGCGCCGAGCTGGTCGTGCGGGCCCGAGAGCAGGCTGCGGGTTTCGAGGTCCGCGACCTGCGCCTCGAGCGCCCCGAGTTCCTTCTCGACCTCGCCGAGCATCGCCTCGTCGCCCTCGGCCTCGGCAAGTTCCAGCAACTCGGAGAGATTGCGTTGCGCCGAATCGCGCCCGCCCCAGTCGTCCAGCGTGCGCTTGGCCGTCTTGAGGCGCGCGACGACCTTCTGCGCGTCCTCGGGCCGGTCCCAGAAGCCGGGCTCGGCCATCTTCGCCTCGAAGGCGGTCACGTCGCGCGCGCAGCCCTCGACGTCAAAGGTACCTCCGCAGCCCCGCGAGACGGTCGCGGGTCTGCTCGAGGCGCTTGCGCAGTTCGGCGGAGGTCAGCATGGCTCGTGGGTCCGGGAAGGAGTGCGCGGGTGTCGCGGGCGATGCACCTTAGCGAAGAACCCGCGCCGCGAAAAGCGGACCGCACGCGGCGGCTCAGTCCCCGCTGTCGTCCCCGCCGCCGCCTTCGCCCTCGCGCAGGCCCCGCTCGGCCGCCTTCGCGCACTCGCGACCGAGCGGAGTGCCGCTCGAGCGCCCGAGCGCTCCCGCCACCTCGAACAGTTCCCGCCGCCGCGCGCCTTCCGCGAGCGAGGCGAGGTTGAGCGCGGCGTTGGCCGCGGCCGCACGTCCGGCCCCGAGTCCGCTCGAGCGGCCCCGGGCGAGCGCGCGCTCGTAGGTGTTCCCCGCTTCGAACTCCCGCTCGAGCGCGAGCAGGCAGTGCCCGGCGCTGGCCAGGGCCATCGCCGCCATCGCGTCCGCTTCCGGGTCGTGACGCTCGCGCAGTCTCGCGCCCGCCTCGCGGAATCGTTCCAGCGCGCGTTCGTGCCGGCCGGCCTGCCGGTCGAGGTGGCCGGCGAGCAGCAACGCGTCGAGTCCGATTCGCTCGCCCACCGGCGTGCCGCTCGAGAAGGCGGTCGCCGCGATTCCCTCCAGCTCGCCGCGAGCCCCCTTCGCATCGCCCGCGTGCAGTCGCCCGAAGGCGCGCGCGTAGGCCGCCGCGGCCGACAGCGCCCTGCCCGTCGGGGTGGCGATGGTCGCGCTGAAGGCCTCGGCTTCGGCCGCGAGCCGGCCCGCCTCCTCCCAGCGATCGAGTCCGCACAGCACCCGGTGCAGCGTGCACGCGGCCTGCGCCGCAAGCTCGCGCACCGACGCCTCGGCATGCCCGCGGCCCCGCGCGAACGCGGCCGCGAGATGCTGCGCGGCGGCCTCGCGCTCGCCGGCTTCGCCCAGCGACTGTCCGATGCGCATGCCGGCCAGCACTTCGAAACGTTCCCGCGCGTCCGGCTCGCAGTCCGCCGCCAGCGCCTGCGCCTCGCGGTAGTGCGGAAGCGACTCGGCGTGCCGGCCCGCGGCGAGCGCCTGCTCGCCGAGGCCGATGGCCGCCTGCGCCGCGGCGAGCGCGCCGTCGGCGAGCCCGCAGGCGCGGCCGAGTTCGATCGCGCGTCGGTAGTGGCGCGCGGCGTCCGATTCCCCGAGCAGCCCCTCGCGCTCGGCCATCGAGGCCAGGGCGAGCGCCGCCTTGGCCGACGCCATGAGCCCGAGCGGCGTGCCGCCGGGCTCGGTGATGCGGCCGACGTCCTCGAGCCGCTCGCGCGCACGCGCCGCGTCCCCGCGGCGTGCGTAGAGGTGGCCGAGGTTGAAGGCGGCGAGTCCGGCGGGATCCCAGCCGCTCGGGTGCGCCGCGCGGGAACCCAGTTCGATCGCGCGCTCCCAGACGAGCGCCGCGCCCTCGTCGTCGCCGGTTTCGCTGTGCAGCAGCCCGAGGTTGAAGGCCGCCTGCGTCAGCATGCCCAGCAGCAGCGGTCCCTCCGCGTCCCCTCCGAGCGAGAGCGCCTCCTCGTAGCGTCGGCGCGCCCCCGCCAGGTCGCCCGATTCCTGATCGAGGATCGCGAGGCGCGAAAGCGCGCCGGCCCGGCGCTGGCGCCCGGTCGGATCCGGCACGCGGAACGATCGCTCGATCGCCCGGCGCAGGTGGGCCGCGGCCTCGTCGCTCTCGCCGATCGCGCGCAGCCGCTCGCCCAGGTGCAGGGACGCCTCCATCACCATGACGTCGCCCGCCGCCCCGGGCAGCCGTTCGCAGAGCGCCAGCGCCGCGCGCAGCTTGCCGAGCCGCACCTCCGGAGAACGCTCCGCCAGCGCGAGCGCCAGGGCGGACGCGGCGTCCTGCGCGGGCCCATCCTCCGCCCCGGCGGGCCGCGGCCCGCCGGGCGCCGGCCGGCCGAACGCGCGCCGGGCCCACGCGCTCAGGCGCGCGCGCAGGCGGGCGAGGGGGCCGGAGCGGGTCGCGGGCTCGTGCATGGCTCAATCTTCTCACCACCCCCGGGGGCGGCGAAACCCCCGGCCGGCGCCCTCTTCTAATTGAGGCGGCCCGACCGCGCCTGCCGGAGCCGCTCGAGGGCCTCGGCCGCCGCGGTCGCCAGCGCGGACTCGCTGCCGCGGTTGTCGATCACCTCGTCGGCGGCGGCCGCGAAGGACGCGTTCGTCCGCTGGGCCGCGAGCCGGCGCCTGGCTTCGGCCTCGCTCCAGCCGCGTGCGCGCACCAGCCGCTCGACCTGCGCCTCCTCGGGCGCGACGACCGCGATCACCGCGTCGCACTCGCGCTCGAACGCCCAGTCGAGCATCAGCGCGGCGTCGATCACGACCGGCCCGCGGTGACCCTCGGCGGGCAGGGCCGCGAGCCGATCGCGCAGCCGGCGCAGGATGCGCGGGTGCACGAGGCCGTTCAGCCACTCGAGCGCGCGGGCGTCGGCGAACACGCGTGCGGCGACGAGGCGGCGATTGAGCCGGCCGTCGTCGAGGTAGACCGCCGGGCCGAACTCGCTCAGCATTTCCTCGCGCACCGCCGGATCGGTATCGGTGACCTCGTGCCCGATGCGGTCGGCGTCGAGCACGAGCGCGCCGCGCGCCGCGAGCGCCGCGGCGACGGTGCTCTTGCCGCTGCCGGCGCGGCCGACGAGGCCGACGATGAGCAGTCCGTCGGAAGCCGGCGCGCGGCGGGGCCGCCCGGGTTGCCGGGACTCCGGGGCGTGCGTCATGGCGTCCCCGTTCCCCGGGCCGGGGCGTTCGCGGGACCGCGACCGCCACGGCCCGCCGGGGCGGCGTCCACGGTCAGTGCACGTCGTACCACGTCGCACCCCGCCCGAGCGAAACCGTGAGCGGCACCGAGAGCTCGAAGCAGCCTTCCATTTCGCGCCGGACCAGCGCCCCGACGCGCTCGGCCGCGGCGGCCGGCGCTTCGATCAGCAGCTCGTCGTGCACCTGCAGCAGCAGCCGGGCGCCCGTGCCGCTGCGGCCGAGCGCGGCGTGCACGCGCAGCATCGCCAGCTTGACGAGGTCGGCCGCCGATCCCTGGATCGGCGTGTTGATGGCGACGCGCTCGGCCATCGAGCGCTCCATGCCGCCGCCGCGCAACTGCGGCAGCCAGCGGCGGCGGCCCAGCAGCGTCTGAACATAGCCCCGCTCGCGCGCCTCCTCGAGCGTGCGATCGAGGTAGCGGCGCACGCCCGCGTAGGCGGTGAAGTAGCCGTCGATGAATTCCTTCGCCTCCTTGAGCTCGATGCCCATCTGCTGCGCGAGGCTGCGCGAGCCCATGCCGTACATGACGCCGAAGTTGACGACCTTGGCGCGCGAGCGCAGTTCCGCCGGAACTTCGCCGGTGACCTTGAAGATGCGGCGGGCGGTCGCGGCGTGCACGTCCTCGCCGGCGCGGAACGCCTCGAGCAGGCCGGGGTCACCCGAGAGATGCGCCATGACGCGCAGCTCGATCTGCGAATAGTCGGCGCCGACGAGCTCGCAGCCGGGCGCCGCGACGAACGCGCGCCGGATCGCGCGGCCGAGGGGCGTGCGGATGGGAATGTTCTGCAGATTCGGGTCGAGCGAAGCGAGCCGCCCGGTGGCGGCGCCGGTCTGCTCGAAGGTCGTGTGCACGCGACCGTCGGCCGAGTCCACCGCCAGCGGCAGGGCGTCGAGATAGGTGGACTTGAGCTTGGCGAGCGCGCGCCACTCGAGCAGCAGGCGCGGAAAGTCGTGGCTCGCCGCCAGGCCCTCGAGCACTTCGGAGTCCGTGGACCAGCCGGTCTTGGTCCGCTTGCTCGCCGGCAGCTTCAGCTTCTCGAACAGCAGCCGGCCGAGCTGCGGCCCGCTCGCGAGGTTGATGGGCTCGCCGGCCAGCTCGTGCAGTTTCGCCTCCAGCTCCGCGATCCCGGCCGCGGCGGAAGCCGACTGCGTGGCGAGCACGCCGGCGTCGAGTGCGATGCCGGCGCTCTCCATCGCCACCAGAACCTCGATGAGCGGGTGCTCGAGCTTCTCGTAGAGCGACCACTGCTCGCGGGCCTCGAGCTGGGCGCGCAGCGCGTCGGCGAGCGGGAAGCAGGCGGCCGCGCGGCGTTCGGCCGCGTCCGCGACGACGCCGACCGGCAGCCCCCCCGGCCCGGTGCGGGCGCGCCCGCGCGCCGCCGGTTCGAGCGGCGCCAGCTCGACGCCGAGCACGTCGCGCGCCAGCGCCTCGAGCGAGTGCTCGCGCGCCGGGTCGCACAGGAACGAGCCGAGGTGCAGATCGAACACCCCGCCCGCGAGCGGCAGCTGGTGGGCGGCCAGCACGTGCGTGTCGCGCTTCAGGTCGTGCGCGACCTTGCCGGCGGTGGCGTCGGCGAACAGCATCCCCAGCCACGACCGGGCCTGCGCGAGCGTGAAGTTGGGGCCGGCCTCGTGCGCGAGCGGCAGGTAGGCCGTCCGGCCGTCGCGCGAAGCGAGCGCGATTCCGACCAGGGCGGCGTGTCGCGCGGCGTCGCCGGTGAAGACCGGTACGACCGCGACGCCGTGCAGCCCGCGCGCGCGGACTTCGTGCACCTTCGCCTCGAGGGCGGCGAGCGAGACACCGCCGTCCGCCTCGGCGGCGGCGGTGAACAGGTCGCCCTGCGCGGCGCGCACCAGCACCGCCGGCAGCGGCGTCGCGGGCGGCGCGATGCCGGGACGGCCGAACTCCGCGGCGAGCGAAGCCGGCCCCGGCGGCGGCTCCTCGCGCTGCTCGGCGGCCGTGCCGCGTCGCCCGGCCGGACGCGCCGCGACCGGCGCCCCCGCCTCCCCGTCCGCGACCCCCTGCTCGCGCGCGACCGCCTCGAGCCGGCGCACCTCCCAGTGCTGCGCGAACGCCAGCAGCTCGTCGCGCCGGATGGGCGCGACGGCGAGCTCGTCGAGCGTGAGGCCGAGGTCGAGGTCCGTGCGGATGGTCGCGAGTTCGCGCGACAGCAGCGCCAGCTCGCGGTTCGCCTCGAGCCGGGCCTTGAGCGCCGGCTTCGTCACCTCGGCGAGCCGCCCGTAGAGTTCTTCGAGCGAACCGAAGCGGCCCAGCAGCTCCACCGCGGTCTTCTCGCCGACGCCGGGCACGCCCGGGATGTTGTCCGACGAGTCGCCCATCAGCGCGAGCACGTCGCGAATGCGCTCGGGACCCACCCCCCACCGGGCCCGCACCTCGTCGGCCGTCATCGCCTTCAGGTCGTCGCCCTTGCCCTGGGGCGCGAGCACGAGCACGCGGTCGTTCACGAGCTGCAGCATGTCCTTGTCGCCCGTCACGAGCACCACGTCGTAGCCGGCCGCCGCGCCGGCGCGCGCGAGCGTCCCCATCACGTCGTCCGCCTCCATGCCCGGCTGCTCGATCACCGGCAGGCCGATGGCCCGCGCGAGCTGTTCGATCGGGTCGAGCTGCGAGTGCAGGTCGTCCGGCATGGGCGGCCGGTGGGCCTTGTACTCCGGGTAGAGCTCGTGGCGGAACGTGGGGCCGGGACCGTCCCACGCGAGCGCCCACAGGTCGGGGCTCAGCTCGCGCCGGAGCTTGAGCGCGGTGTTCGCGAAGCCGAAGATGGCCGACGTGTTTTCGCCGCGGCTGTTGCGCAGCGGCCGGCCGATGAACGCGTAGTAGGCACGGTAGACGAGACCGAGCGCGTCGAGGACGACGAGGCGGGGCATGGCGTGGGACTCTCGCCGCCGGGATGGCGGGGCGTCAACCGGCCGCGTTCGCGGTCGGCCGGGCCGCCCCCCGGCGCGCCCGGTCCCCGGAGGCGAGGCGGCGGTGCGCGCCGCGCCGGCACCGCGGGCGCGGCGGTACTACCCGAGACGCTTCGCCACCAGCAGGCGGTTCGTGCCGCGCCCGGGTCTCGCGCCCAGCGCGAGCAGCGTCCGGTCCATGGCCAGCAGCAGGCCGGGGAACCGGTTCAGGAACCGCCAGAAGCCGAGGTGGCGGTTCAGCAGCACGTGGGTGGGCACGAGCGGCGCGAGCTCGAAGCGCGCGCCGCTCGCATCCAGCACGGCGCGGTAGCGTTCGAGCGGCCGCATCTTGTTGTGCTCGGCGAGGCCCGCGGGCGCGCTGAAGAGATCGGTGACGAGCAGCGCTCCGCCGGAAGCCACCGCGCGCGCGAGGCGGGTCAGCGCGGACTCCCACCTCGCGTCGTCGGTGACGTGATAGAGCACGTCGAAGACGTTGACGAGGTCGTAGGTGCCCTCGATCTCGGCTTCGCCGACGTCCGCGAGCACGAAGCGCGCATCCGGGTAGGCCGCTCGCAGCTTCGCGATGCTGGTCGGCGCGATGTCGAGCCCCGTGTAGTTCGCGCCGCGGCCGGTGTAGTAGGCGGTCCAGAAGCCGGTGCCGCAGCCGACGTCGAGCACCCGCTTCCCTCTCGGATCGAGCCCGGCGCCGGCGAGCGCGCCGTCGAGCACCTGGCGGCGCAGCGCGTAGCAGGCGCGGTTGTAGGCGAGCGACAGCCCGGGCTCGCCGGTGCCGCGCAGGTCGAACTGCTCCGCGAGCGTCCGCTCCCAGTACTCGGCCGGCCGGTAGGTCATCGGCTCCGCCGGTACAGGCGGTGCTTCGCGACGTAGCGCGCGACCGCGTCGGGCACGAGGTAGCGCAGCGACCGGCCGCGCGCGGCCACGGTCCGCAGGGCGCTCGAGGACACCTCGAGGGCCGGGTTCGAGAGCCGGCGCACTCCCCGCCCGCGCGTCGCGGCGCGCGAGTCCCGCGGCGGCTTCACGCCGGGCCGCAGCGCCACCACCAGGGTCGCGAGGGCCGCGATCTCGTCCGGCCGCGCCCACGAGTCGAACGTCGCGTACATGTCGGCGCCCATCAGCAGGAACAGCCGGGCGCGCGGGTGCGCGCGCGCGATCGCCGCAAGGGTGTCGGCGGTGTACGACGGGCCCGCGCGCCGGGTCTCGATCGTGGACAGCGCGAATGCCGGGTTGCCGCGCACGGCGGCGCGCGTCATGGCGAGGCGATGCGCGACGCTCGCGCGCGCGGCCGACTTGTGCGGCGGCGTGCCGGCGGGAACGAACAGCACGCGATCGAGCCGCAACTCCTCGCGGGCCCGTTCGGCGAGCGCGAGGTGGCCGACGTGCGGGGGATCGAAGGTTCCGCCGAACACTCCCAGCCGGCGGACTCCGGCGAGCCGCGGGCGTCGCGCCGCGGTCACGGCGTTCCCGAGATCCCGCCGGTCGAGCTGGGCGTCACGGGCGCCGGGGTCTGCGAGGGCTCGATCATCCGGTGCCGCTTCCCCCGCCGATCGCCCTCGGCGGGCCACTTCTCGACCTTGCGCAGCGCCTTGCCGGCCTGCTCGCCGAGCGGCTTGCCGGCGAAGTCGGTGACGAGGCCGCGCAGCACGGTCAGCGCGCTGTCCTTCTGGCCGAGCCGCGCGTCGGCGAGCGCGAGGCCGATGAGCGCGTCGCCGTACAGGGGGGTGTCCGAGTACTGCTCGATGACGCTGCGGAAGTACAGCTTGGCCGGCGCGTAGTACGCCTGCTTGAGGTACAGGTCGCCGGTTCGCCACAGCTTGCGCGCGAGTCGCGCGCGGCATTCGCCGATGCGTTCGCGCGCGAGGGACGTGTACGGGCTCGCCGGCCAGCTCTTCTCGAACTCCTGCCACTGCCCGAGCGCCTTGAGCGTGAACTCCTGGTCGAAGTCCGACTTGCGCGACTGGCCGAACAGCGCCTCGCCGAGCTGGTAGGAGGCCGACGACGCGCTGTCGCTTTCGGGGTACTCACGCAGCACGCGCTCGAACTGGACCTGCGCGTTCGCCCAGTCCCGCTGGCGCAGGTAGGTCAGGCCGAGCAGGTAGACCGCCTCGTCGATGTCCGCGTTGCCGGCGCCGGACTGCGCGTAGGACGAGAGCACCTGGGCGGCGAGCGTGTAGTCGCCCTTGTCGTAGAGCTGGCGTGCCAGCGGCAGGCGGCTCGCGTCGTTCATGATCTGCGGCACGACAGCGGCGCCGCAGCCGGCCAGCAGCGCCGCGAACACGGCCCCCGCGAGCGCGGTGCGAACGGAACGAAACACCCGACCTCCCTCCGGGGAGCGAAGCGAACCGCCGCTCACGGCCGGTTCTGGAAGAACAAGGCGACCAGCCCGCCGACGACCGCCACGACCAGCACCGGTTCGAACACCTTGTCCACGTTCCGCGACGGCGGCGTGTCCTTGAGTTCGGGGCGCTGCGGGTCCTCGACCAGCGCGACCTGCGAGCGGCTGAAGCGGTCCACGAAGTTCTGCGCGAAACGGTTGCTCCACAGCACGCGCGAGCCCACGGGCTCCCGCAGGCCGAGCGTGCCCTGCACCAGCACCTGCCGCTCGATCTTCACCCGTCCCGGCAGGAAGCCCACGAGCCGCAGATAGGTGACCTTCACCGAGGCGAGCGTGTACTCGACGATCGGGTCGCCCGCCCCGGCGAACAGCGTCGCGAGGCTGTCGTCGGGGATCGGCGTGCGGCGGATCACGACCTGCAGCCCGCGGCGCGTGAGCTGCTCGACGAGTGCGTCCTCGATCAGGAAGTTCAGCGAGTGGTCGTGCGTGGGCGCGACGACGACGCGCACGCCGGACTCGAGCGGGGCGCCCGCGAGACCCGCCGAGATGGCGCTGTCGGCGACGAAGCCGGCGAGCTGCAGGTTCGTGTACGGCACACGCGGGCCGCGCGAGCGCACCACGGGATCGAGGTACGGGTTCGCGACCGCGAGCGCGGAGTCCGCGGGCGCCTTGGGCCCGCTGGCGTACCGGAACCGCTTCGCATCGGCGGCCGTCGCGACGGCCCCGAGAGCCAGCGCCGCGAACAGCAGGGCAGCCAGGCGTGCACGCATCCGGAAGGTCCCCTTCAGCACGGCAGGATGTTGAGCGCGGGCTCGGCAGGCCGCTCCACACGCGCGAACAGATCGTAGGCGGCCGCCCCGGTGACGCGCACCGTCGCGAGCTGCCCTGGAACGAGGTTCTCCCCCTCCACCACCACTCCACCGTCCACTTCGAAGGCCGAGCCCGCCGTGCGGGCGGCCCACTGCGAAGGCCCCCCGCGCCCGGTCCCGGGCGCGGGACCGTCCACCATCACCGTCAGCCGCTCGCCGATGCGGCGCGTCAGCCGGTCGTGCGAAAGGCGCTGCTGCAGCGCGAGCAGCCGCGCCCGCCGCGAGCGCCGGGTCGCGTACGGGACGCGCGGTTCCATGGCGTGCGAGGGCGTTTCCGGCTCGCGTTCGTAGCCGAACACCACGAGGTTGTCGAACGGCTCCTCCTCGACGTAGCGCAGGAGGGTCTCGAAGTGCTCGGTCGTTTCGCCGGGGAAGCCTACGATGAAGTTGGTGCGGAACGCCACGCCCGGAATGCCCCGCTTGATCCTCCGCACCAGCTCGCGGGTCTGGGTTTCGGTCATGGCGCGGCCCATCCGGCGCAGCAGGTCCTGCGCGATGTGCTGGAGAGGCATGTCCACGTACGGCACGACCCGCCGCGCGTTCGCCCAGGTCGAGATCAGCCGGTCGTCCCAGAGCCGCGGGTAGGTGTACTGGACCCGGATCCAGTGGAGCCCCTCCACCGCGTCGAGGGCGGCGAGCAGTTCGGCGAGCGCCGGCCGGCCGGGCAGGTCGGTGCCGTAACCGGTCGTGTCCTGGCCGATCAGGTTCAGCTCCCGGACGCCGAGGGCGGCGAGTTGTTCCGCTTCGGCGACCAGCGACTCGATCGTGCGGCTCTTCTGGTCTCCGCGCAGGCGCGGGATGATGCAGAACGTGCAGCGGTGGTCGCAGCCCTCGCTGATCTTGAGGTAGGCGATGTGGCGCGGGGTGCTGAGCGCCCGCGGCGTCAGCTGGTCCACGGCGCCGCCCGGATACGAGGTGTCGACGATCCGCTCGCGCGAGCCGCTCAGGCAATGGCGCGCCGCCGAGACGATGTCCTTCCAGTGGCCGGTGCCGAGCACCGCGTCCACTCCGGGGAACTCCTCGAGCAGCGAAGCGCCCGCGCGCTGGGCGAGGCAGCCGGTGACGATCAGCGCCCGCAGCCGCCCGGACGCCTTGAGCTCGGCCACGCGGGCGATCGCGTCCTTCGATTCGCGAACCGCGCTCTGCAGGAACGCGCAGGTGTTGACGACCGCGACGTCGGCCTCGGCCACGTCGGCGACGGTGCGGAAGCCGTCCTGCACGAGCGCGCCGAGCATGTGTTCGGAGTCCACCGTGTTCTTCGGGCAGCCCAGGGTCACGAACGCGAGCGCCGGCGCTCCGGCGCGGCCGGACTTCGTCACTCGAACCCCTTCTGCTGCAGCCAGTGCTGGTCCACCAGCACGTCGCGCGCCTTGCTGCCGTTGAACGGTCCCACCACCCCGAGCTGCTCGAGCTGGTCCATCAGCCGGCCCGCGCGCGAGTAGCCCACCTTGAGGCGCCGCTGCAGCAGCGAGGTGGAACCCTGGTTGTGCATGACCACGAGGCGCGCCGCCTCGGGCACGAGCTCGTCGTCCATGAATCCGTCGCCTTCCTCCTCCTCCTCGTCGTCCAGCGGCGCGTTCACGTCGGTCGCCAGCGGCGGGGGTGGCGGGGCTGCGAGCGCGGCGGCCTTGGCCCTCCAGAAATCCACGACGCGCGCCGTCTCCTCCTCGGAAACGAAACCGCCGTGCACGCGCACGGGCTCGGACTTGCCCATCGGCAGGAACAGCATGTCCCCCATGCCGAGCAGGTTCTCGGCGCCGTTCATGTCGAGCACGGTCCGCGAATCGGTCTTCGAGGCGACGCGGAAGGCGATGCGCGACGGGAAGTTCGCCTTGATGACGCCGGTGATGACGTCCACCGAGGGGCGCTGCGTGGCGAGCACGAGGTGGATGCCAACGGCGCGGGCCATCTGCGCGAGCCGCGCGATCGGCTCCTCGATCTCGGCCGGGGCGGTGAGCATCAGGTCGGCCAGCTCGTCGATGATGACGACCACGTAGCCGAGCCGCTGCGGCGGGCGCTGCCCGTTCTCGGGCGGCGGCAGCTTTCCCTCGGCGACGCGCTCGTTGTAGGTGTCGATGTTCCGCGCGCCGCAGCCCGCCAGCAGCTTGTAGCGCGTCTCCATCTCGCCGACCATCTTGCGCAGCGTCTTCGAGGCCACCTTCGCGTCGGTCACGACCGGCCAGACCAGGTGCGGCACGCCGTTGAACATGGACAGCTCGACCATCTTCGGGTCGATCATCACCAGCTGCAGCGACGACGGGTCGTGCTGGAAGAGCAGGCCGGTGATGACCGAGTTCAGGCACACGCTCTTGCCCGCGCCGGTCGAGCCCGCGACCAGCACGTGCGGCATCCGGGTCAGGTCGGCCACGAACGGCTGACCGTTCACATCCACGCCCAGCGGCACCTTGAGCGCCGCGTCGCTCTGGTCGTACGCCTGCGAGGAGAGCACCTCGCGCAGATACACCGTCCGCCGCCTCGGGTTCGGGATTTCCACCCCGACGGTGCCCTTGCCCGGGAGCGGGGCGATGACGCGGATGCGGCTGGCCCGCAGCGCCAGCGCCAGGTCGTCCTCGAGCGCCACGATCGAGTTCACCTTGACGCCCGCCGCGGGTTCGAACTCGAACATCGTCACGACCGGACCCGGATGGATCTCGGTCACGCGGCCCTGGATGCCGAAGTCCCCGAGCTTGGAGACGAGCAGGTTGGCCTGCGCGGTCAGGTCGGCGGCCGTCACCAGATCCTCGGGCTGCTTCGGCAGCTCGAGCAGGCTGAGCGGCGGCAGCGCCTCGGTCGGCGCGGGTCCGGTCGGGCGCTCGGCCTCGAGCGGCCGCGGTCTGGGCGCCACCGCCTTCTTGATGACGGGCGGCGGTGCAGGAAGCTCGAGCTGCGTCGCGGCGGCAGCCGGCACCGCAGGCGCGGGCGTGTCGATCTTCGGCGCGGGCGCGGACGAGGCGGTGACCTCGGCGCCGCCGGCCGCCTTCGACCTGCGGCCGCGCGCCTCCCGGGCGCCGCTCTTCGCGGCGCGGCGCGCGGACTCGGCGCGGGCGTCGCGCCAGCGGGTGAATGCGCCGCCGATTCCGCCGGCGAGGCCGCGGGCCGGGCTCAGCACCAGTCCGTGCGCGAGCCGCCCGATCCAGTGAAAGCCCATCTCGCTCGCCGCCAGCACGGAGAGCAGGAGCAACGCGCCGGCCGTGATCCAGGAGCCCATGTGCCCGAGCGAAGCCTGCAGCGCGAGCGCCCCCGCGAGCCCCCACGCTCCCGCCCAGGTCCAGCGGTCGAGCCCGGCGAGGCCGAAGAGAGCGCAGATCTCGAAGACCAGCAGCACGCCCATCGCGCTCGTGGCGACGAGCGGCGGCGCGGGCCGGTTACGAAGCCGGTTCCAGCTCCACACCAGCGCGAGCAGCGGCACTCCGAACGCCGCGGCGCGCCCGAAGATCCAGACGAGCCCGTAGGCGAGCGCCGCGCCCACCGGACCGCAGGCGTTCGCGGTCCGCCACGGGGCCTCGCCCTCGAGCGGGACATGGAAGGTGGCGATGCTGGCGGTCGCGAGGACGGCGAACGCCCCGAGGAGCACCGCGAGCATCTGGCGTTGTCGTTTGTCCGAGATTGAAGAAGCCACTGGAGGTCGCGACCTTAAGTCCCGTGAAATCCTTGGGCTTGGAGCCGGAGCCTGGCCGCCGCGCCAGCGCGGGCGGAACCCGGGGCGGGCCCGCCCAGCCACCCGCCTCCCTGGCGAGTGCGGCGGCATTGTGCACAACCCGCGCGGTCGGGGCAATGGCGGGAATTTCCGGGCCCGCCTCGCCATAGGCGCCGTCCGCCGGCATCCGCGAGCGGCGCCCCCGGCCGTCAGCTCGCCGCGGCGCCCCGCCGGTCGGCCGCGGGCGCGGACGCCGGCGCGGCCACGATGCCTTCCTCGAGCCAGTCGAAGCGCGACTCGAGCACGCCGCGGGCGGTGCGGTAGTTGCGCTCGTCGTCGTTCGCCGCGATGGCCGCGAACAGCGACTCGACACGCCGCCGTGCCGCGCGGCAGAACACGTCGGCCAGCTCCATCGCGCCGCCCGCGCCCACGCCGCGACGCGTGTCGCGGAGGGCGCGCGAGCACACCGCCACCATCGCGAACAGTTCGGCGCCCACGTCCACGGCGCGGAAGAGCAGCATCTGACGGCGCTCGAGCGCCGGGCCGTGCACGACCATCAGGTGGAAGACCTGCCGTGCGAGCCGCCGCGCGGTGCGTTCGACCCAGCGGACGTGGTCCGCGAGCGGCCCGAACTCCGCGTACTGCGGCCAGCGCCCCCAGCCGAGCCAGCGCGACGGATACCAGCCGAGATAGAAGACCGCCGATCGGACGAGCCCCGCGAGCCGCCGGCCCAGGGGCACGTTCGGCATCACGACGTCACCCGCCACCGTGAGGTGGAGGTCCAGCGCCTCGCGGGCGATGAACAGCCGCATGACCTGGTTCGAGCCTTCGAAGATGCGGTTGATGCGCAGGTCGCGCATCGCCCGCTCGAGCGGCACCGGAGCCTCGCCGCGCGAGGCGAGGCTCGGCGCGGTCTCGTAGCCGCGGCCGCCGCGAATCTGCATCGCGTCATCGCACAGCGCCCAGGCGAGGTCGGTGTTCCACAGCTTGCCGATCGCCGCCTCGAGCCGGATGTCGCTTCGTCCGCGGTCGGCCAGAAGGCAGCCCAGGTCCGCGACCGCCTCCATCGCGTAGGTGTCGGACGCCATCTTCGCCAGCATCTGCGCGACGGCGTCGTGCTTTCCCACCGGCTTTCCCCACTGCGCCCGCTCGTTGCCGAACTGGCGGCAGATGCCCAGGCACCACTTGCCGAGCGCGGCCATGGTCGCGGGCAGCGTCAGCCGGCCGGTGTTGAGCGTGATGAGCGCCAGCTTGAGGCCCTTGCCCTCGCCCCACAGCAGGTTCTCCTTCGGCACGCGCACGTTGGTGAACTTGAGCGTCGCGTTCTCGATGCCGCGCAGACCCATGAAGCCGAGCCGGTGCGTGACCTCGAAGCCGGGGCTGTTCGACTCGACGACGAACGCGGTGATCGGGCCCGGCCGGCCGTCCTTGCCGGGCGTGCGCGCCATCACGACCATCAGCTCCGCGACCGTGCCGTTCGTGATCCACAGCTTGTTGCCGTTCAGGATCCACGCGCTGCCGTCGGGCGTCGGCACCGCCGTGGTCGTCATGCGCGCGGGATCCGAGCCGACCTCCTCCTCGGTGAGCGCGAACGCCGAGATGGCGCCCTTCGCGAGCCGGGGCAGGAAGCGCTTCTTCTGCTCCTCGGTTCCGAACATCTTGACCGGACCGGGAACGCCGATGGACTGGTGCGCCGACAGCAGCGCGACGACCGAGGAGTTGACGGTCGAGAGCAGCGACATGGCCCGGCAGTAGGTGAACTGCGAAAGGCCGAGGCCGCCGTACTTGCGCGGGATCTTGATGCCGAACGCGCCGATGTCGCGCAGGCCCTGGACCACCGACTCGGGGATCTTCGCGTCGCGCTCGATCTGCTCGCCGTCGATCCGCTCCCGCGCGAAGCGCCCGAGCACGGCCAGGAACTCGGCCGCGCGCTTCTGCTCGTCGGCATCCGGCTCCGGCCACGGGTGGACCAGGCCCAGATCGAGCCGGCCCAGGAACAGTTCGCGGACGAACGACGGCGCTTCCCAGGAGCTCTCGCGCGCGCCTTCGGCGACGGCGCGAGCCTCCTGCTCGCTGACCTGCGGCTTGGCTTCGCTCATGGCGTGGCCCCGGTTCGGGTTCGGCCGGCCGCCCGTGCGGCCGGACCTCGGGAGTTCAACCCGGCGTCGTGATGTCGTGCAACAGTCGCGCGCAGCCTAACGCGCCACCGCTCGCCCACCAAACGGCGGGGACCCGGTTTTCATCGGCGCATCGCGTCCCGCAATCGCGCCCGAATCGGGGCCGCCGCCACGGGCGCAACTGCCCTCCCCCTGGAATCCGCTGCGCCCCTCGTGCGCGCCACCGCGTGCCGGTTTCAAGGGGCCAGATTATCGGATCGCGCAAAAAACCCTGTGATGAAGTTCGGGCGCGCGGCGTTAGATTCTTGCAAGGCGCAGAGGCCGGATGACGTTTCCCACCTGCCGATGCCGAGGAGCTTTCCCCAGACCCTCCCCGCAGGGACTCATCCACGCCGATCCTGCGGGGCGCGTTTCGTCCCGATCCCACGAAACCGGAGTCGTCATGCGCCACACTCGCGTTCTCATGCTCGCCGCGGCGTCCGCGTTGCTCGCGTCCTCCGCGTCCGCCCAGGTCGTCCAGATCTCCACGAACGTCAACGCGAACACGACCTGGGGGCCGACGGGCACCGTCGTCGGCACGACCTTCCGCATCATGAACAGCATCTCGATCGGCGCGGGCGCCACGCTCACCATCCAGCCCGGGGTGGTCGTGAAGTTCAACGGCGGGGCCCAGCTCGCGGTGAACGGCGCCCTGCAGGCCGTCGGTACGGCGGGCAGCAACATCTACTTCACCTCCATCAAGGACGACAACAACCCGGCCGGCGACACGAACGCCGACGGCAACGCCACGACGCCGGCGACCGCCGACTGGAACAGCATCGTGTTCGCGGACGGGACCGTGGACGGAAGCTCGGCGCTGACCTACTGCGACATCCGCTACGCGGGCTCGTCGAACTACGGCGCACTCGACTTCAACAACTGCAGCCATCCGGTGACGAACTGCGTGATCCGCAAGTCCACCTACGGCATTGATTGCGGCGGATCCGCGGCGCCGACGCTGAACAGCACCAGCATCGAAGCCTCGACCTACACGCCGGTCGTGATCGACTTCACGGCGAACCCCGCGTTCTCGAGCCTCGCGTTCTCGACCGCGAACAACGGCTACGACGCCATCGGCATTCGCGGCGGCACCCTGGCGACCGCCACCTCACTCACGAAACGCGGCGCCACGGTCGGCGTGAATCCGATCACGAACGTCACCTACGTCCTGCTCGGCTCGCTGACGATCAATGCGGGCGGCAGCCTGACGATCGCGCCGGGCGTCGTCATCAAGCCGATCGCCGCGTACTCGTTCCTCGTCGGCAGCGGTGGCAACCTGACGATGAACGGCACGGCGGCCGCCGGGGACACGATCACGATCACCTCGATCCACGACGACAACTTCGGCTCGCCGAACGACACCAACAACAACGGCTCGATCACCGCGCCCTCGCGCGGCGACTGGGGCCAGATCGTGTTCGCGCAGGGCGCGACCGGCTCGATCCAGCGCTGCCGGCTCAAGTTCGGGACCACGAACAACGCCGGCGGCATGGTGCAGATGACCAACAACAACATCGGCGTCTCCAACGCGCTGCTCTCGGAGGCCGGGCACGGGCTCGCGCTCTTCGGCACCTCGAACCCGGCGATCAGCGACGTGGCGATCAACAACTGCTCGTCCACGCCGATCCTGATGTCGGTCGCGGCGAACCCGACGCTCACGAACGTCAGCTTCCTCGCCAACGCGATCACCGCGATCGGGCTCCACGGCGAGGACGTCGCCGTCAACTCGGTGATCCCGCAGCGCAACACCGGCGGCTTCGCCAACATCACGTACTACCTGATGAACGGCGCGCTGCACGTCCTGAGCGGCGTGACCCTGACGATCAGCCCGGGCGTCGTCATCAAGAACCAGGGCGGCGGCGGTGGCATCGTCTGCGATGGCGCGCTGGTGGCCGACGGCACGTCGGTCGCGCCCATCGTGTTCACCTCGCTGTACGACGACCAGTACGGCAACCCCGCCGACACGAACGGCGATGGCGCGACGACGACGCCTTCGTCCGGCAACTGGCAGTACCTCCGCTTCACCGGCACGTCGAACGACGCGACCTGCGTGCTGGACTTCTGCCGGATTTCGTACGGCGGCTACTATGCGGGCGACGGCTGGCCGCCCGGCGTGTGGACGACCAGCGCCAGCCCGCGAATCACGAACAGCTCCTTCTTCAAGTGCCCCTACGGCATCCGCGTGGACGGCGACGGCGCCCCGATCATCGACGGGAACACCTTCGACAACCTCACCTACGCGCCGATCGCGATGAGCGTGCTGTCGGACCCGCAGATCAGCACGAACAACACCTACACGACGAACGGCTACAACGCGCTGGCGCTGTTGTCCGAAACGCTGTCGCAGAACGCGCGCATCCGGTACCGGCCGAACGTGGGAAACGCGGCCAGCCCCACGTTCGCGTACCTGCCGACCGGCACCATCACCGTGGCCAGCGGGGTCACGCTGACCGTGGATCCGCAGGTCGTTCTCAAGCCCACCAGTTCGTTCGTCGTGTTCGACGTGGACGGTTCGCTCAATTTGGTCGGATCGAACGGGACGACGGGCCGCATCTTCTTCACCTCGAGGCGCGACGACGCGATCGCGGGCGACACCACCCCCACCGACGCCTCGACCCCGCAGGCCGGTGACTGGGGCAGCATTCAGTTCGACGACACGGCCGTGGACGCGTCGTGCGTCGTGCGCTACTGCCTGTTCCAGTTCGGCGGCCCCGCGCAGACCTCCGGCGTGCTGACCACGAACAGCGCCGGCCCGCGTTTCGCGCGCCTCGAGTTCTTCCAGAACCGCACGGCGTTCACGTTCACCGGGACGTCGCAGCCCTCGCTGGACTCGCTGACGATCCTCAACTGCACGCAGCTTCCGATCGTCTCGTCGTTGATCAGCAACCCGACGTACGGGCAGCAGATCACGTTCGCGAACAACGCCTACCTCGCGCTCGGCATTCTGTCCGAGACGATCGCCCAGGACGTCCGCACGAGGGTCGCGAAGATCGGCCCCTACTCGAATCTCAACTACGCGCCCGCCGGCAACCTGACGATCGCGTTCGGCGCGAAGTGGACGATCGACCCGGGCGTGGTGCTCAAGTTCGGGCGCGTCTTCAACGACCCGGTCGGAACGTACATCGACGTCTCGGGCGCCATCTCGGCCGTCGGCAAGCCCGACAGCCTGATCGTCTTCACCTCGCTCGCCGACGACGCGTTCGGGCAGGACGTGATGAACGACGGCGCCGCGTCCACGCCGCAACCCGGCCAGTGGTACGGCATCCAGCTGGAGGCGGTCAGCAGCGACGTCGCCAACAGCTTCCAGCATTGCCGCTTCCGCTATGGCAGCTACAGCGGCGGTGTCCTCAGCTTCGTCAGCGCCGGTCCGACGCTTTCGAACTGCCAGTTCAGCGAGAACTGGGCGGCACCCGTCTACATCGAGGGCGCCTCCACACCGGTCTTCAACAACTGCGATTTCGATTCGACCCGGGCGGCGGGCATCGGGCTGCCGGTGTTCATGTCCATCGTCAGCGACCCGGTGTTCAACAACTGCACCTTCGTGGGCAACTGGTACACCGCCCTCGGCGTCATCGGCGAGAGCGTGGCCCAGGACGTGCTCTGGAAGATCCGCCCGGTCGCCGGCCGCGAGAACATGCCCTACTTCCTCAATTCCCAGCTGACCATCGGTCTTGGCGCGACGCTGTCGATCCAGCCGGGCGTGCAGGTGAAGCTGAGCGGCAGCGGCTCCGTTCTGGTGCAACGCGCGATCAGCGCCGTGGGCCGGACCGATCCCGAGAGCCTGATCGTGTTCACCTCGTACCGTGACGACTTCTACGGCGGAGACTCGAACAACGACGGCTCGCTGACCGCTCCCGCCCCGGGCGACTGGTACTACGCGACCATCGACGGCACCGCGATTGACCCGCAGGTCGTCTTCCGCAACTGCATCTTCCGCTACGGCGGCAGCGGCTCGAGCTACGGCGCGCTTCGCTGCGTGAACTCCTCGCCGACGATCGATTCGACGCTGTTCGCCTACAACCAGGTGGGCATCTCGGCCGAAGGTTCGAGCAATCCGGCCGTGCACGGCTGCTCGATCTACGGCAACACCTACTACGGCATCAACAACACCGGCGCCGCGTTCTGCGTGAACGCCGAGGGCAACTGGTGGGGCGCCCCTTCGGGCCCGAACGACGCTTCGGCGACCGCCGATCTGTGCGGGCTCGGCACGAACGCGGGCACGGGCGACCTCGTCAGCAACAACGTGGACTACCTGCCGTTCGCGACCAGCGGCATCCAGAACGCGCTGCTCGGCGACGTGTCGCTGAACGGGCAGGTGCTCGCCTACGACGCCTCGCTCGTGCTGCAGTACGCCGTTTCCGCCATCAGCCTGAGTCCGCTCCAGCTTCTCGTCGGCGACGTGAGCGGGGCGGCCGGCGTCACGGCGTTCGACGCTTCGCTGATCCTCCAGTACGTGGCGGGGGTCATCCCGGCGTTCCCGGCGGCCGCGAACGGCGTGCAGCGCGCCGCGGACGTGGTGGCGGCGCGCGAGTTCGCGCGCCGCGCGCAGGGACGCTTCGAGGTGACCCTCGGCGACGCCCGCCGCGAGGGCGACGAATGGCTCGTGCCGGTGACCGTGACGGGCGACGCGCCGATCTGGGCGCTCGAGCTGCGGCTGGCCGGCGGCGACGCCGGCGCGCTCGCGGGCGTGACGGCCTCCGACGGCGAGCGCGTGCTGCGCGCCGTGCAGCCGGGCGAAGGTGCCGCGGCGGCGGCGCTCGCGGCCCTCGAACCGCTGACCGCGGGCGGCGTCGCGGTGCTGCGCTTCACGGCCGGGACCGCCGGGTTCCGGGCGCCGACTCTCGCGTTCGCGCGCGTCAACGAGAACCTCGTGACGCTGTCCGTGACGCCGGCGGCGCCGACGCTCAGCTTCCTGGGTCGCCCGTCGCCGAACCCGGTGCGCGAGTCCTCGGTGCTGCGGCTCGCCATCGCCCCGGCGGACGCCGGCGCACCGGCGCGGGTGCGCGTCATGGACGTCGCGGGCCGGGCGGTGCGCACGCTCCACGACGGGCCGCTCGCCGCCGGAGTCCACCCGCTGACCTGGGACCTCACCTCCGATGCCGGGCGGGCCGTGCCCGCCGGGCTCTACTTCGTCCGCGCGAACCTTCGAGGAGGCGTCTTCACGCAGCGTCTCATCGTGGTCCGCTGACCGGCGCGAACCTGAGGAGATCGATCCCATGCTCCGAACTCGCGTCTTCACGCTGGCGGCGGCGCTGGCGCTGGCGGCCCTGGCCGCCGGCGCCGGCCCCGCCCGCGCGGCGCTCGTCACGGCGGGCAGCGGCAGCGGCCTGGCCGGCGACAACGTGGACATCGCCATCAGCACGGCGGACCTGACCGGTCTCGGCGTCGTCTCGCTGCAATTCTCGCTCAGCTACAACAACACGGTCGTGACCGCCGTGAACGTGCTCACGACCGGCACGCTGCCCTCCGCGGCCGGCTGGACCGCGCCCGCGTGGAACGTCACGAACGTGGCGAACACCGGGAAGATCATGGTGAGCGACGCGGGCACGGCGCCGCTCGCGGGCGCCGGCACGCTCGTCATCGTCCGCTTCACGATCAACCCGGCGCTCATCAATGGCGGGGGCAGCGCGCTCACGCTGTCGAACGTGCTCTTCAACGAGGGCACGCCGCCGGCGACCACGACGAACGGCACGCTGACCGTGAACGCCACACCGCAGATCAACGTCTCTCCCGACAACGGCGAGATCGTCCGCGGCCAGACCCTTCAGTTCCTCGTCTCCGGCAGCGTCACGAATCCCATGTCGTGGACGACCACGGATCCGCTGGTCGCGACCATCTCCCCCGCCGGCCTGTTGACCGGGGTCGCGCCCGGAGCGGTGCGGGTCACCGGCACGGACGCCGCGTTGCATTCGAGCCAGACCACGGGCGACATCCTGATCCGCGGGATGGGGCTCACGGCGGGGGCCGGCGTCGCTCCGGAAAACCAGTCGGTGTCCGTGCCGATCACGGTGACCTCGCTCGCCGGGCTCGGAATCCGCTCGGGCCAGTTCCGGCTCTCGTGGACCGGATCGTTCGTCGCCGCCACCGGGGTGAGCGCTCCCCCGGGCACGCTGTTGAACGGCTGGGGCACGCCCGTGCTCGGTGCGAGCCCCAACTTCTGCACCGTGGACTTCGCCGGCACCAGCGATCTCGGCGGCTCGGGAGTCCTGTGCTACGTCCAGTTCTCCGGCCTGCCCGACAAGACCGGGAACAGCACGCTCACCGTCTCGGACGCGATCTTCAACGAGACGCTTCCCGCGAAGACCACGAACGGAAACATCCAGATCACGACGCTGCCGCCGATCTACGTCTACCCGGATCAGGTCACGCTGCTGGCCGGAGCCACCCAGCAGATGACGCTGGGCGGCACCCCGACACCGCCCGTGACGTGGTCGGTGCTGGATCCACTGGTCGCGAGCATTGACGGCTCCGGCCTGCTCACCGCGCTGCACGGCGGCGTGACGCAGGTCCGCGCCGAGGATGCGCTCGGTTCGGCGGACCTGAACACGATGCTGCGCGTGTACGACCTGCGCGCGACGCTGGGCACCGTGACCGGCGCGCCCGGCACCACCGTCCGGGTGCCCCTGACTTCCGACCGGCTGGTCGGGTCGCTGGGCATCTGGTCGGAGCAGATGACGCTTTCCTGGGCGGGCGCGGCGCTCACCGCGGCGCGGCCGGAGGGTTCGGCCCTGTGGTCCGAGTGGGGATTCGGCTCGCTGGCCTGGAGTTCCACCCCGAACTCGATCACCGCGGCCGCGGCGGGCACGGCGACGCTCGACGACGCCGGCACGACGCTGGCGGCGTTCGAGTTCGACATCTCGCCGTCGGCGACGCCGGGCACGAACGTCGCGCTGACGCTCTCGGGGCTGACGTGCAACGAGGGCGACCCCAGCCCGCAATTGGCGAACGGCGTGATCCAGGTGCGCAACACGACCGACGCCGGCCCGGCGCAGGTCGCCTTTGCGCTCGGGGCGCCGGTGCCGAATCCGGCGCGCGGCTCCACCCGCGTGCCGTTCACACTGCCCTCCCCGGCCGGATACGGCTCGCCCGTCCGGCTCGAGGTGTTCGATCTGGGCGGCGCGCGCATACGCACGCTCGTGGATGGGGCCCTTCCGGCGGGCGCGCACGAAGCGCGATGGGACGTGCGCGACGACCTCGGCCGCGCGGTCGGACCCGGACTCTACTTCCTGCGACTCGAAGCGGCGGGCAGGAGCCTGACGCGGAAAGTCGGGGTGGTGCGATGAACCGTGCCGGCAGCACAGGCGTCGCCTGTCCGGGAACGAGCGGTGCCGGCCTGCCGCCGATCCGCACCGGCGGGTGCGCCGCTAACGGTCACCGCGGGCTCGCGGTCGGCATCGCCATGGCCCTGTCCCTCGCCGTCGCGGTCCGCGGGCCCGCGGCGGCCGCGGATCTGCAGTTCACGCTGCCCACGGTGACCGCGCCTCCGGGAGCCACGGTCGTCGTGCCGATCGAGTCGAGCACGCCGCCGGACGGACTCGGAATCCTGGCCATCGAGTTCCGCATGGACTTCACGCCGGGCGTGATCAGCGGCTCGGCATCGTGGGCCGATGGCTGGATGCCCTACTGGGGCGCACCGTTCGTGAACGGCAACGCGTCGTTCATCGCCGTGGCGAATGCGGGCTTCCCGGCCATCGCCTCGGCCGGCACGCGGGTCAACACGCTCGAGTTGACCGTATCCCCCTCGGCCACCCCGGGCACCGACATGCCTCTGACGCTGCAGCACGTCCTGTGCAACGAGGGCTCGCCGAGCGTCGCTGTCACGCCGGGCCTGCTGCGCGTGCGCTCGACCGCCGGCGTCGGCGATCTCGGAGCCGTCTTCGCGCTTTCCCCGCCCGTTCCGAACCCGGTCGCGAACGCCGCGCGACTCACCCTCATGGTGCCCGCGGGCGAGGGCCCGCCCGTCAGCGTCGCGGTGTTCGGACTCGACGGACGGCGCATCCGCGGACTCGCGCACCGCCCCCTTGGCGCGGGCACCCACGAGTTCTCGTGGGACCTGCGCGACGACTCCGGGTCGCGGGTTCGTGCGGGGCTTTACTTCGTGCGCGCGGCCCGTGGCGGGGAACACCTCGTTCGACGGCTGGCTGTCACCCGTTAGGCACGGCTTGCGGCTTGTTTCAGGCGCGCGCCTTCGGATATCCTTCCGCGCCTTCCGGACCCGGCGTCGGGCTCCGGTTGCACCATTCCCCCCGTCGAGCGGGCCGCTCCCCGATTCGCACCCTTGCGGAAGCCCGGCGCGGCGGGTGCCCGCGGCGCTGCCCGCCGCCAGCCCCACCAATACCCGAGGAGCACATCCGATGAAGCTGTTCCGCACCGCGGGATCCGCCCTGCGGAAACCGATCCTGCCCGGCCTGCTCGCGTTCCTCGCGGGAATGCTTCTCCCCGTCCTGGCGTTCGCCAGCGAACTCGACCTGCAACTGCCGAACCTCGAGCCCGGCCAGCGCACGCTGCTGTTCTACGGCATCGGGGTGTGCATCGCCGGCATGGCCTTCGGCATGGCGATGTTCGTGCAGGTCAAAAACATGCCGGCCCACAAGCTCATGCTCGACGTCTCGCACACGATCTACGAAACGTGCAAGGCGTACCTGCTCAAGCAGGGCCAACTGCTGCTGGTGCTCGAGGTCTTCATCGGCGCCTGCATCATCTACTACTTCGGCGTCCTGCAGCATCTCGAGGCCGCGAAGGTGCTGACCATCATCGCCTTCTCGATCCTGGGCATCCTCGGTTCCTACGGCGTCGCCTGGTTCGGCATCCGCATGAACACCTACGCGAACAGCCGCGCCGCGTTCGCCTCGCTCAAGGGCAAGCCGCTCCCGGTCTACGAGATTCCGCTCCAGTCGGGCATGAGCATCGGCGTCATGCTGATCTGCGTCGAACTCATCATGATGCTGGCCATCCTGCTGTTCGTGCCGGCCGAGATGGCCGGCGCCTGCTTCCTCGGCTTCGCGATCGGCGAGTCGCTCGGCGCCGCCGCGCTGCGCATCGCCGGCGGCATCTTCACCAAGATCGCGGACATCGGCTCGGACCTGATGAAGGTCGTCTTCAAGGTCAAGGAGGACGACCCGCGCAACCCCGGCGTCATCGCGGACTGCACGGGCGACAACGCCGGCGACTCGGTGGGCCCGACCGCGGACGGGTTCGAGACCTACGGCGTCACCGGCGTCGCGCTCATCTCGTTCATCGCCCTGGCGGTGCTGCCGGAATACAAGGCGCTCTTCCTGGTTTGGATCTTCGTCATGCGGATCCTGATGATCGTGACCTCGGTCGCCTCCTATGTCGTGAACGCGGCCGTTGCTCGCGCCCAGAACGCGGGCAAAGACAAGATGGACTTCGAGGCGCCGCTCACGAGCCTCGTGTGGATCTGCTCGATCGTCTCCATCCTCGTCACGTTCGCCGTTTCGAAGTGGATGCTCGGCGGGCTCGGCGGCAACCTGTGGCTGACGCTGTCCATCATCATCTCCTGCGGCACCATCGCCGCGGCGGTGATTCCCGAGTTCACCAAGGTCTTCACCAGCTCGCACTCGCGTCACGTCAAGGAAGTCGTCGCGGCTTCGAAGGAAGGCGGCGCCTCGCTCAACATCCTGTCGGGCATGGTCGCGGGCAACTTCTCGGTGTTCTGGAAAGGCCTCACGATCGCGATCCTGCTGTACGTGAGCTACCACTACTCGATGCAGGGCCTGTCGGCGTACATGAGCTACCCGGCCGTGTTCGCGTTCGGCCTCGTCGCGTTCGGCCTCCTCGGCATGGGCCCGGTGACGATCGCGGTGGACAGCTACGGACCGGTCACCGACAACGCCCAGTCCATCTTCGAGCTCTCGCAGGTCGAGACCACGCCGGGCGCGGCGGGCGAAATCGAGAAGCAGTTCGGCTTCAAGCCCGACTTCGCCAAGGGCAAGCACTACCTCGAGGACAACGACGGCGCCGGCAACACGTTCAAGGCGACCGCCAAGCCGGTGCTCATCGCCACGGCCGTCGCCGGCGCGACGACCATGGTGTTCTCGATCATCCTCGTGCTGCAGAAGCACTACGCCGACCTCGGCCAGACGTTCTCGCTCGACCTGCTGGACCCGTACGTGCTGCTCGGACTGATCCTGGGCGGCGCCACGGTGTACTGGTTCACCGGCGCCTCGATGCAGGCCGTGACGACCGGCGCCTACCGCGCGGTCGAGTTCATCAAGCGCAACATGAAGCTGGACACCGCCGAGGCCGCCGACATCGAAGCCTCCAAGACGGTGGTGCGGATCTGCACCGAGTACGCCCAGAAGGGCATGTTCAACATCTTCATCGTGATCTTCTCGATCACGATCGCCTACGCGTTCTTCAACCCGACGTTCTTCATCTCCTACCTCGTCTCGATCGCCATCGTCGGACTGTTCCAGGCCGTGTACATGGCGAATGCCGGTGGCGCGTGGGACAACGCCAAGAAGGTCGTCGAGGTCGAGCTGGACGCGAAGGGCACCGAGCTGCACGCGGCGACGGTCGTGGGCGACACGGTGGGCGACCCGTACAAGGACACCTCCTCGGTCGCGCTGAACCCGATCATCAAGTTCACCACCCTGTTCGGCCTGCTCGCCGTCGAGATGGGCGTGTCGAACCCCGGCATCGCGCCGATCGTCTCGGCCGTCGCCATGCTGGTGGCGCTGTTCTTCGTCTGGCGCTCGTTCTACGGCATGCGCATCGCCGAGCGCTGACCTCCGCGATCGCGCCGCCGCGACGCGGCGCCCGAACGCTTCCTGCCTCGCCCCCGCCGGCCACCGCCCGCGGGGGCGAGGCGCTTCAGCGGCGGAAGCCGGCGCGGGCCGGAGTCTTCCCGGTCACCTCCCAGGTCGTGCCGGGCGGATGCCCGGACGCCCGTGGTCATCCGCGTCGCGAGCCTCTCCACCAGCGCCGCCCGGGGCGGTTCACGTGCCCGTTCGCAGGCGGGTTGCGCGGGGTTGATCAAGCTGAAGACTGGGAACTGGCATGAAACCCCTGAAACACGCCCGCCTCGCCGCGAACTGATGAAATCGTCCGGCGCGGGTGAAGAAATCGTTTGGAGAATGACCAGAGATGCGTACAATCGCGCCACCACCTCAACCCCCCGCGAGATCCCCCCATGCCGCGACCCTCTCCAGTTCGTGCATTCTCGCTCACGGTTCTCTCGCTCCTGCTGACGATGGCCGGCGCCGCCCACGCGCTGCAGGTCACCGGCATCTCCGCTGAAAACCGCCGGGGACAGACCTTCGTCTCGTGGAACAACCTGCCGGGCACCGGCTGGACGTACCACGTGTACGCCAGTGCCGGCGCGGTGCGGACCACCTCGGACTTCTTCAGCTACGCGTGGGAGATCGGTTCGGTCGGCGACTCGAGCGCCGTGGACCGACGCATCTCCTCGCTGCTCGGCCAGACGCTCGCCTTCCACACCGACAGCGCCGGTCCGGAGCTTTCGCTGACCCGCGGTCTGTTCGTGACGACCCCCACCCAGACCGGACTGACGCACTACGTCATCCTCGCCGAGAACTCGATCTTCCCGATCGATTACAGCTTCTTCCCCGGCCAGAACACCACCGTGCTGCCGGTCTGGGAGGTGCTCGGAGTGCCGAGGCCGGTCTGGCAGCGCTCGATCGCGGCGCCGCGCTGCGAGGACTACGTGATCTTCACGTCGTGCAACGACGTCCCCGGGTTCCCCGCGACCTGGGAGTCCGACGGCCACGCCCGCCATTTCGGCGTCATCCCGGGCGCCCCGGGCGGTGGGCTCGTTCTGCACGGTCACGGGCACGGCGGCAGCTACTTCAACTCCATGGTCGGAACCAGCACGCCGGGCGAGACCGTCATCGCCCCCGACGACTACCTGCCCTCATGGGACGCTTCGTCCTTCTACCTCGGCTTCAACGGATCCTACGACCCGAGCCAGGGCTACAACCGGCCCGCGAGCGGCGGTTTCGTCTTCGACTACACCGACCGCTTCGTCATGTACCTGCTCGACTGGGGGCTGGCCAACTTCGGTGCCGATCGCGAGCGGGTTTACGCGATGGGGTCCTCGATGGGCGGCTCCTTCGCCTTCTTCCTCGCCTGGCACCATCCCGACCGGATCGCCGCCTCGCTGGCCAACATCCCCAAGACCTGCACGGGGCTCACCGAGGACACGCAGCCGACGCTCGTCACCTCGTTCGAGCGCATGTGGTCGCCGATCTCGGTCAACCTGCCGGTCGTGGACGGCACCCCCGTCTACGAGTACATGGACGGCCGATACCTTGCCCAGCGCTACGAGGGTCGCGGCGCTTCGCCGGTCTTCGGCTTCGTGGGCAAGAACGATCACGTCGTCGGGTGGCAGGAGAAGATTCCCCTCTTCCAGGCCCTCGAGACGCACCGCGCGGGCGGCGCCTGGTTCTGGGACGAGCGGACCCACACCGACAACCAGAACCTGACGACCTGGTCGCCCGAGCAGCTCGACTGGAAGCGGCTCTACCGCTTCCGGCTCGACCGCAGCTTCCCGGCCCTGTCGAACTGCAGCGCCGACTCGGATCCGGGTGATGGCGACCCCGCGGTCGGCGACTCGGTCGGCACGATCAACGGCTTCGTGGACTGGGACGATTCGAGCCTGCTGGACACGCGCGACCTCTGGCAGATCGTGCTGCGCCCGCGCACGCTGCACACGCGCAACGGCGACCTGACCGCCGGCGGGCCCATCCGCGTGGACGTGACGCCGCGGCGGCTGCAGAACTTCCTCGTTTCGAACCGCACGACCTACCGGTATTCCGTATCGGACTACGGGACCGGCGAAATCCTGCAGAGCGGCAGCCTCGAGGCCGACGACCTGTTCCTGCTCACCGTGCCGGCCGTGCCCGTCGTGCCGAATGGCTCGCGCCTGACGCTCGAACCGTCCAGCACCCTGGCGGTCGGAACTCCGGCGGCGCCGCGCGTCCCCCGCCTCTCGCTCGCGGCGAATCCGGTGCGCGGCGTCACCGCCCTGCAGGTGGACTGGCCGGGAGCCGGAAACGCCCGGGTCGAGCTGCTGGATCTTTCCGGCCGGCGCGTGCGCACCCTGCTCGCGGCCGACGCCCGGGGCAGCTCCTCGGTCCCGCTCGACCCGGCGGGGCTTTCGCCCGGCGTCTACCTCGTGCACGCCCGGCAGGGCGGCGTGAGCGCCTCGAGCCGGATCGTGATCGTCCACTGAACCCTCCGGCCTGAAGACGGCCTGCGAAGGGGCGCCGGTCCTCGAGGGCCGGCGCCCCTTCGCGAACCGGACAGGCTCGCCCGACCTATTCACGAGCCCGTGGCCTGCAAGTGACGGATGCCCGCGAATCGCTGCGTCGCAGGGCTGGCCAGCTTCCTCGACGTGTCACCGACACGACTGCGTCGCTGGCCAGCCCTGCTCCTTGCGCTTCACGGGCATCCGTCACTCTCGGCTCACGGTTCATG